>Ga0316197_10000034_pt1 | contig 129739 bp, 111 predicted proteins | sample OudBiesiAoxic_MG_FD_204939 | JGI IMG/M metagenome (GOLD analysis project Ga0316197, IMG submission 204939) | Coastal sediment microbial communities from Oude Bieten Haven, Netherlands - site A oxic | ecosystem: Environmental > Aquatic > Marine > Coastal > Sediment | place: Netherlands...
GAAACACTAATCCACAGCGTCTATGTTAATTATATACTAAAAAATTAAACAAACTAGAAATAGTGCATATACAGCTCTATTTCATTATACAAGGAGGAATTATGAAAAAAAAATTAATTATAGGGATATTTTTTATCCTAAGTATATTTATTTTTGCCGAGGAAACATATGTTAAGGGAAAGATTATTTCGATATTAAAGGAAGAAAAAATAGTTGATGATGAATACCTTAGTTCTGTGACAGATTATCAAGTAGAAATTACAGAGGGAGAAGATAAGGGAAAGATATTAACAATCTCCCACCCTACTTATAGGGAGGAACAATATAATCTATCCTTTAAACCCAATATGAATGTTGTTGTATATAAAGATAAAGGGGAAAATTATATTGTTGAAAGGGATAAAAGGGGTAGTTTATACTTTTTAGTTTTTTTATTTTTAGGGTTAACTCTATTGATTGCAAAAAAACAAGGTTTAAAAGCAATCATATCTTTAGGTATAACAGGATTTTTAATATTTAATTTTATGATTCCTGGAATTATATTAGGGGTTTCTCCTATATTGATAGCAATAATTATCTTATCGATATCCTCTATAGTTACTATATTTTTTATGACTGGATTCAATTCTAAGGGAATTATAGCTATCTTAGGAACTTTGGGAGGAGTAATTTTTGCTGGGATCTTATCGATATTTTTTTCAAAGACCATGGGGTTCACAGGATATACAACAATGGAAAGTATAAACTATGCATCTCTTATAAAAAATATAAATTTGAAGGAACTCATATCTGCTGGAGTAATTATCGGAAGTGCAGGAGCTGTGATGGATGTATCTATGTCGATCTCTTCGGCTCTTTCAGAGATAAAAATTCATAAACCACATATTACATCTTTAGAACTATATAGTTCTGGGATGAGGATAGGAAGGGATATTATAGGAACTATGATAAATACCCTTATCCTTGCTTATATAGGTGGATCACTCTTTACTATCATGATCTTGACGATCCAGCAAAATGATTTTCCTAGTATCAGGATATTTAATTTTGAATTTGTAGGAGTAGAATTTCTCAGGGCTTTTTGTGGAAGTATAGGAATACTCATAGCTGTTCCCTTTACTTCATTTTTATCCTCTAAGATCTATATAGGAAAAAAAGAAAAGTAATATTGATTTAAATTTCATGGTTTTTGTATAGGGTATAAGATTAAATATATTATAAATTAAAAAAAAATATCTAAGGATAGAATCCTTAGATATTTTTTTTATAGACTAAAAAGTTCATCATCTTTTATAGTTGTATTCTTATTATGAAATATCTTTAAAAGTTTTTCTGCAGTAAGATTTTGTTTTTCCTCTCCTACAAAATCTAAGATGATCTTACCTTCATGTAGCATGATCAATCTATTTCCATATTTTATAGCGTCGTTTAAGTTATGGGTTATCATAAGGGTAGGGATCTTATAGTGCTCAACGATTGTTTTTGTTTTTTCCATGATTAACTTTGAAGTTTGAGGATCAAGAGCTGCAGTATGTTCATCTAAAAGCAACATCTTTGGTTTATTTAAAGTTGCCATAATAAGAGCAAGACATTGTCTTTGTCCCCCAGATAATAAACCAACCTCTGTGTCTAGTTGATCTTCTAATCCTAAACCGAGTTGAGTTAAGGTATTCCTATAAAATTCTTTTCTTTTTTTATTTAAACCTAGGGTAAGGTTAAATTTTTTTCCTTTATTATCTGCCATAGATAGATTTTCAAAGATTGTCATAGATGGTGCAGTTCCTAGGGAAGGGTCTTGGTATACCTTTGAGATAAAGGCATTTCTTTTATAGTTAGGTAACTTTGTAAAATCTTTATCTTCTATAAATAAACTTCCATTGTCTAATTCTATATTTCCCGTGATTATATTTAATAAAGTTGATTTTCCAGCTCCATTACTTCCAATAATAGAGACAAAATCTCCATGATCTAGTTGAAAATTTAATCCCTTAAAAACTTTTTTTTCATTTCCTAATTCAGAGTGAAAAGATTTATATAGATTATTAATTTTTAGCATTATTTAATCTACCTCCTAATTTATTCATAAATGGTAACTTTAAATTTTTACTTTTAAAAGCCATTATCCCAACAGTTAAGATTGCAGTGATAAGCTTTATATCACTGGCAGCAAATCCTATCTTTAGAGATCCCAGTATTATAAATCTATATAATATTGAACCGACAATTACAATGGTTGTGACCCCAAATAGTTTTCCTTTTTTTAGAACACTCTCACCAATTATAATTGAAGCTAGTCCTGTAACAATAGTTCCTGTCCCCATGGCAATATCTGAAAACCCTTGGTATTGAGCTAAGATTCCACCAGATAAAGCTACCAATCCATTAGCTAGCATAAGGCCGATTATCTTCAATCTTTTTTCATCTATTCCTAAAGAAACAACCAAAGTTTCATTGTCACCTAAAGCTCTTAGGGCAAATCCAAACTTTGTTTTTAAGAGGTAGTCCAAAGAAAATTTACAAATAAGAACTATTAACAATATGATTAAGAAGTTATATCTATTAGAAAATATATTCTCAACTTTAAATAATGGGATATTTGATCTACCCATTATTCGAAGGTTGATACTATACAGTCCTGTCATAACAATGATTCCAGCTAAAAGATTTGTGATCTTAAACTTAATATGGATATATCCTGTTATAAGTCCTGCCAGAGATCCCCCTATAAATGCAACTACTAAAGTTAAGATAGGATTAAATCCTTTTATAAGAAGGATAGCTGTGATAGAAGCTCCCATAGGGAAAGATCCATCTACTGTAAGGTCTGGAAAGTCTAGTATTTTATAGGATATATATAACCCTAAAGCCATTATTGCAAATATTAACCCCTGTTCAATAGTTCCTAGTAACATAATTTTTTCTCCTTTAATCTATAATTTCTTTATCTTATAATTTCTATATTTTTTGATTGTTTTTCATCTAATGAAATTTCATATTTTTTCATCTGTTTTTCATTTATAGTTAATTCTGATTTATTTAAATATTCTATCTTCATATCTTCAATTTTTTCCCCATCTAAATATCTTAAGATCATCTCACCAGTTTGGTATCCTACCTGATATTCTGATATCCCAGAGGAAGCTAGAGCTCCTGCTTCGGTAAAATCTCTAGTAGCACCTATAACAGGGATATTAGCTTTATTGGTTCTATCTATGATAAGGCTGTAAGCTGAAGCCAGATTATTATCTTTAGCTGTATAAATCACATCAACATTTCCAACTAAACTATCTAATGCAGAAGCGATCTCTGTAACATTTGTAATTCCCCTAGCTATAACTTTATATCCTGATTTTTTGGCAACTTTAGTAAACTCTTCTACAAGATATGTTGAGTTAGCTTCACTAGTTGTATATATAGTTCCTATTGTTTTTGCCTTTGGAAGTAGTTCTTGTATTAGTTTAACCTGTTCCTTTACTGGAGACATATCGCTGACCCCTGTAACATTTTTTCCCTCTAATCCTGCTATTACAGGATTTGTTACAGCTGTAAAAAATAATGGTTTCTCTGGAACTTTATTTAAAGCTGCTTGAGCACTAGGAGTCGTGATAGCTACTATTATATCAGATTTTTCATTAAATTGAGCTGCAATTGTTTGAGCTGTGATAAAATCTCCCTGGGCATTTTGATAGTTGAATACTACCTTATCTTTGTATCTACTTTCTTTAAGGGCATCTTCAACTCCAGTTCTAATTGTATCAAGGGATGGGTGTTCTACAATTTGAGTGATACCGATATTTATTTTTTCTTTGGTGTTATTTGTTTTTTGATCTTCTTTACCTTTACATCCTATTAAAGCCATTACTAAAGTGATTCCTAAAATTAATTTTTTCATTTTTTTACTCCTTTTAATTTATTTTTATATAAAAAAAAAGAGGTTAATCCATAAGATTAACCCCCTTGTATAGTTAATTTCATAATTATATTATCTAAGAAAACAAACTTTTCTTGTTTTTTATAAAATATATTTGAAATTATATAAAACTACAGCAACTATCGGTCAAAAACAGATCTACTTAATAATTCAGTATTAAATTTATTAGATTCGTTTTTGCACCACCAAGTAAGTCTCTTAGACATAATAGTCACCTCCATTTAATTTTTTATTTTATTAATCATATAATAAACAATATATGATTGTCAACATAATATTTAATTTTTTTTTTAAAGTGTTAAAAAAAAGTAGATAAAAGTGTATAATTATATTGAATATAATTATAAATTTAGAGGGTGGTAGAGATGGAAATAATAACTTGTCATATATATGCAGACTTAGATGCACTTTCTTCTATGGTTTTAATAAAAAAATTATATCCTAATGGGATCCTTGTTTTCCCTGGTAATATTGGAAAAGGTGTAAAAGCTTTTGTAAACCTTTATCAAGATTTGTTAGAGATGAAAAGAATAAAAGATATTGAGATGGATAAGGTAACTAAACTTATAGTTGTAGATACTTCCAAAAAAAATAGGATTGGATTGTTTGAGCAATTATTAGAAAGAGATGATGTAGAGGTTGTAATCTATGATCACCATAAGATCAGTGAAAATGATATAAAAACTAAAAAGATTATCAGAAAAAATTATGGTTCCAATACAACGAATATATTGGAAGTATTATTAGAAAATAATTTAGATATTAAATTAAATGAGATAGAAGCTACTTTAGGTCTTATGGGGATATATGAAGATACAGGAAACTTTACCTTTCATAGCACCACTCCAAAAGATTTAGAGATGGCATCTTACCTATTAAAAAATAATGGAGATCTATCAAAGGTCAGTGAATATGTCCAAAAAGGATTGGAAAAGGAACAATTAGAGATATTTATAGAGCTTATTGAGAATTCAGAATTTATCGATATAGATGGAGAGAGGGTACAACTAACATATTATAAGACCGATGATTTTATCTTAGGTTTAGATGAGTTAATAAATAAGATGCAGTATCTAGAAAAATCAAGTCTATGTATTATCTTATGTGGGAACAATAAAAAAATAAATATAGTAGGAAGATCTTCAAATAAAATAAATGTAGCTGAAATTTTAAAAAACTATAATGTGGGAGGACATGAATATGCTGTTTCAGGGGTGGTCAAAGATCAAGAGGTAGAAAAATTATATGAAGATATAAAAAAGATTATAAAAATGAAAGTTAAACCGGGGAAAAGATCAATAGATATAATGAATACTCCAGTTAAAACAATCTTAAAAGATACAAAAATTAAATTGGCCTATAAGATAATGTATAGGATGGGATATGGCGGTTTACCCATTGTAGAAGATGGAAAGATTGTAGGGATAATTACTAGAAATAGTGTCGACAAAGCTCTCAATCATGGATTTTCAAATGCACCTGTAAGTGCTTATATGACATCTGAAGTAATTACAGGAAATAAAAACCTTAGTATTGAAGAATTAAAAACTCTCATTGTAGAAAAAGGAATTGGACGAATTCCAATAGTTGACGATAAAAGAAAGATAGTTGGGATCGTTACTAGAACAGATATACTAAAGTCTATCTATAGTAAAAATCCAATAAGGAAGGCTAAAAAATTAAAATTTGAACTAGATGTAAAAAATAATATAGCAGGGGTAGTTCCACCAGAACTCATAAATTTGTTAAAAATAATAGAAAAAATATCAAAAAAAAGAGGGGAAAAAGTATTTTTAGTTGGGGGGATAGTTAGAGATTTTATCTTGGGGATAAATAATAAAGATATAGATATAGTAGTAGAGGGAGATGGGATAAATTTTGCTCTAGAATTAAAAAAAATATTAAATGCCAAAAAAATAAAGATACATGAAAAATTTAAAACCGCAATGATTACAATCTCCGATGATTTAAAATTAGATATAGCTAGTTCTAGGTTGGAATACTATGAATATCCTACCTCCCTTCCAATAGTAGAGTATGGAAATATAAGAGATGATATGTATAGGAGAGATTTTAGTATAAATGCAATGGCTCTAGAGATAGATAGTTATAACTTTGGTAAACTTATTGATTTTTATGGGGGATATGAAGATCTTGCCAATAAAAAAATTAGAATTTTACACAACCTTAGTTTTATAGAAGATCCTACCAGGATAATAAGAGCATTTAGATTTGCAGCTAGATATAAGTTTGAACTAGAAAAAGATACAGAGATATTTTTAAAAAATGCAATAGATAATGGATTTTTAAAAAAGATATCTTGGCCTCGAGTTAAACAGGAGTTAGAAATTTTATTTTCCGATGAAAATCTAACAAGGGGAATGGAATTTTTAAATAAATATAAGATTTTTAATGAGATCAATCCCAATATTAAATATGACCTAGAGATGAAAAAAAATATAGAAAAATTAGAGACTCTAGATAAACTTTTAAACTTTGTTAAGATAAAAAGATGGCTATTAGTTTTTTTGATCATCCTAGAAAATTTAGAGAAAAAAGAATTAGATCTTGTATTTAAAAAATTTAATTTCTCAAATAAATTTATAGAAAAGTATGATTATGGTATATTAATAAGGGAAAGGATATTAGACCGATTAAAACGATCCAATAAAAACTCAGATATATACAAGGCACTAAACAATATATCTATGGAGATAATTATCTTGATCTATATTCAAAATAGAGATAAGAAGATAGAAGTAAAGATAGAAAAGTATATCTATACTCTGTCTAAGGTAAAACCCCTTATTAGAGGAAGGGATCTCCTTGAAAATAAAGAAATTCCAGGGAAGAAGTTTAAAGAAAAACTAGATGCTTATTTTATGAAACAACTGAATATGGAAAGACCAACAAAGGAAAAAATTTTAAAGATATAGGAGGAAAGGTGAAGAATAAATTTTTATACATACTAATAATATACAATATTTTTGTTATCACACTTAGGTCAGAAACAATATCTCCTAAAGAATATAATACGAGAATCTCTGCTATCGATTCAGAAATAAAATTAAAAAAATCTCAAATTTTAGATTTGGAGAGATTAAAAAAATCAATTTTAAATAGAACAAAAAATAAAGGAAGGATCAAAGTGGGACTGGCCCTAAGTGGGGGAGGGTCCAAGGGATTTGCTCATATAGGAGTCTTAAAAGCTTTAGAGGAGAATAATATACCTATAGACTATATCAGTGGAACCAGTATGGGGGGAGTTGTAGCCAGTCTATATGCTGTAGGATATACCTCAGATGAGATAGAGGTTATTATAAAAACCATGGACTGGGATTATAGACTATCCAATGATCCTAGGAGGAAAGATATTCCCCTGGAAGAAAAATTTAAATCTGAAAAATATTTTGCTTCGGTAACCTATGACGATAAATTAAATTTTAGTCTTCCAAAGGGGATCTTAACAGGGGAAAAATCATATTTAAAATTAAAAGAATTATTTTGGAATGTAAAAGATATTAAATCTTTTGATGAACTTAACCCTGTACTAAGAATAGTCGCAACAGATTTTAATACAGGAGAGGCTAAAAGTTTTGACCATGGAAATTTACCCCTTATCGTCAGTGCTAGTATGGCAATCCCAACTATATATGCCCCTGTAAAAATAAAAGATAAAGTATATATAGATGGGATGGTTTCTAGAAATTTACCTGTGGAAGATCTTTTTTTAGCAGGAGCAGATATTGTTATTGCCAGTGATGTAGGAACACCTCAGATAGATATATTAACTTATAACCTATTAACTGTATTAAATAAAATTTCTACTTATAGAGGGATAGAATCAACTGAAAAACAAAGAAAATTAGCTACTATAATAATAGACCCAGATGTAAAGTTAGAGGCAGCTACAAATTTTAATAATTTTGATTATTTAATCTCTAAAGGAAAATTAGCTACTGAGGGAAAATTAAAAGAACTAGAAAAATATAAAGGTTCAGATCCACAAAGAAGAACACCTAGAAAAAAATTTTTAGATGAGGTTTATATAGATAAGATTGAGATCAGAGATTCTAAATTTTTAGGAAAAGAGATAAAAAAAGATATAGTGAGAGATCATTTGGATAAAAAATTTCCAGGAAACTTCAGTTACCAGGATTTAGAAAATTTGATGATGAAGCTTTATGCTATGCCGTATGTGGAAAAATCTTATTATACAATCGATGGATCTACTTTAAAGATAGATGTCGATGAAAAAGAACTTAATTTTATAAGGGTTGGAGCAAACTATAATTCCGATACAGGGGCAAAATTAGCTGTAGGAACTGATCTTACAAAGATAGGGAAAATAGGAAGGGTAACATCTTTAGAGCTGGAATTTGGAGAATACAAAAGTGCTGAATTTAATAATTTTTGGTATTATGGGAAAAAAAATAAGGTAGGGATAGATCTAAAATTAGGATATGAAGAAAATCCTATATATGTCTATGAAAGAAAAAATTTAGAAGCTGAATCTACAGAGGAAAGTAAGTTTATTGATCTTAGTTTTACAACTAAATTATTTAGACAATTTGATTTTTCTGCTGGTTTAAAATATATCAGTACTGAAAATGAATTTGATGTAGGTTCAGAAAAATATAAAGATATTTTAAGTAAAAATTTTGATTATCAAGAGATGTATTTAAAGTTGATATTGGATAGGAAAGATAGTTCAACCTACTCTACTGAAGGAAGTTATTTAGAGGCTAGACATGAGGTAGGTGGAGTAGGAAGCGAGGAAGTAGAATACTATAGTGAGCTTGGGATGATCCAAGGTTATCTATCAGTAACTCCTAAACTTTCACTCAATGGATCTTTAAGTGGTGGAATAATAAGTGGTGGGAATATACCAATAGAAAATCATTTTAAAATTGGGGGAATAAATAATAATTTAGAAAATAACTATATTTCGTTTTATGGTTATAACGTCATGAGAAAATTGGCTTCTGAGTTTATGGTAATTCAATTAGGAGCTCAATATATGATCTATCCCAATACATACATTCTAGCTAAATTTAATACTTTGACCTATAGGGGTATAGAGGATAATAATTCTATAAAAGAAAACAATAATTTAATATTTGAAGATTATGAACATGGATATGGTTTAACATTAGGGTACAAGTCTATTTTTGGTCCATTAGAGTTATCAATAACAAATGATGTAAATTCTAATAAGAGTGTAATAATATCTGTCAATATGGGATATGTATTTTAAAAAAAAGAGGAGGGCGACCCAAAAGGGTTGTCCTCTTCACTTTTTTTGATATACATAAATAAAAAGAGGGCAACTCAATTAGAAAATCTAATTATGAGTCGCCCTAATTTCTATGACTTTTATTATAAACTCTTAATCTTTAAAAAGTTATATTTTAAAAGATTCCTATATTATTTATTTTCTGCTCTAATTTCATCAATAGAAATCTTCATATTAGAAATTAAAAAGTCGATATCTGATTTTTCATACTTTCCAATATTTCCAACTCTCAACATATCTGGTTGAAGATATCCATACCCACCTGCTACCACAATGTTATATTTATCTGAAAGTTTTTTTCTTAGTTCGTTACAAGGTATCCCTTCTATTCCCCATACTGGAATAACGGTATTTGATCTTATCTTTTCATCTTCAACAAATAATTTAAATCCTAACTTTACTAGTTCAGATTCAATATATTCCCTCAACATCTTATGATGAGCTGTTATCCCTTCTACAGTTTTTTCTAATAGATAATCACAGACATAATCTGTTGCTATTACAAGGTTTATCGCTGGAGTTTGTGGGTGTCTTCCCATCTCTAAAAATTCAAAATATCTTTTGAAATCAAAATAGAACTTAGGTAGATCAGAAGTTTCCGTAGCTTTTTTTGCTTTTTCAGATAGTGCAAAATATATAAGTCCCGGTGGTAATAAGAATCCTTTTTGGCTAGCAGCTACTGCACAATCTACACCCCATCTATCAAATTCAAACTCATTTACAATAAGACCACTTATCACATCTACAATTAAAAGTATCTCCGTATCTTTTGTTAGATCCCCTAGAGGTTTTATAGCATTTAATACTCCTGTAGAAGTTTCTGAATGGTTTACTAAAATTCCTTTTACATCTGGATTTTCAGCTAATGCTTTTTTTACATCTTCAAGTTCATAAGCTTTACCCCATTCATATTTTAATTCTATCACATCTAATTTATAGACATTACAAATTTCTACGAATCTATTTCCAAAGTTTCCTGTATTAAGAACAATTACCTTGTCGCCTTTAGAAAAAAAATTTATTATAGATGCTTCCATCCCTGCACTTCCAGTAGCCGTTGTAGAAAGTACATACTGCTCTGTTTTAAATACTTTCTTTAATTTATCCGTCACCTTCCATAATAATTCTGCATACTCAGGAGTTACATGATGGATAAGATCTCTAGCAACTTCCCTTCTAATATCTTCCGGAACATTTGTAGGTCCTGGAGCAAATATATGTTTTCCACTTTTAGGTATTGTTAATTCTGTCATATTTTAATCCTCCTTTTGAGATCTTTACTATCTTATAAATATTATTATAAATATTACTATCCCTACTTTAGTTCTTCACCTTTAAAAGTACTATATATATATACGTAAAGTATCTTAATTTTAACATGGATAATTATATCTCTTTTAACTTTATTTTGTCAATTTTTTTAATTCTCGCTTATGAAAGTCTTTTACTATTAATAATATTTATATTGATCTCTTGCCTTCTATCCCAAAGTAGAAACCCCTTGTAAATTCCCTCGGTGAGGATTTTTTTAAATCTTCTAACCATTCTTTTTTTACATTAAAATTCCCTCTATAAAAATCATCTATCCCCTCCTTATAAACTCTAACGGATGTAGTTAAATAATTATTATCCATCATCCTTCCTTCAATTCTTATTGCATCTACACCTAATTCTAAAATTTTATCTAGATTTTCAATGGAACATAGATCTTTTGAATGAAATATGTGAGTCCCATGTTCATCTTCAAATACTGGCATATATTCTCCAGGTCTTGTTTGTTCCTCCACTGAATATTTCCACTGTGCACTATTTGATTCTAAGTTTTCTTCCTTAGAAGACATAAAACTAGTCAGTAAACTCCTACCAGAAGTTGACATATGCATAGCTCCATGAACATAGATCTCTAACTCTATTTCAGGAACTTTTTCCCTTATATCCTTTACATTTTCAATGGATATTTCTCTAGCCAAGATAACTCTAGAAGCTCCTAACTTATGCCACATCCTAACAGATCTAAAATTAGTATTACTTGCTTGAGTTAATACACTTATCTTTAAATTAGAAGATTCTCTAACAATTTGAAAGACTCCTAAATCTCCTACCATAACACCATGGACACCTATCGCTTCTAAAAATTTAACATATTCATCTAAACCTTCTAGTTCTTCATTATGTGGAATTATATCTAATGTTACCCATATTTTTTTATTGTTTTCTTTGGCATAATTTACAGCTTTTTTTAATTCTTCATCTGTAAAATTATGACTTCCTGTTCTTAGATTATATTTTTTTCCACCGACTAATACACTATCAGCTTTATTTTCAAAAGCCAACTTTAATTTTTTCATATTCCCTGCTGGGGCTACTAATTCTGTTTTTTTCATCTTTTACTCCTTAAAAATCTCATGAATTTCTTGCACCTTCATTTTCACAATATTTTTATAAATTAAAACCACAGATTTTTTTAATTCATCTGTGGTTTTTTAGTCACTAGGACAGTAAATATATATGGAACCAATAAAATCATATAAAATTAAATTGTTCCCATCCTTTTAAAATCACATTTTTTATTTCATTCTACTTCTGGTAAAATTCTCCTTATCATATCAAGTCTATTAATATCTACATCTATCTCTACCCTTACAGTAGAGTTAGGATTGGCATCAGTTACCATACTTGTTACTTTCTTTTTTGTGATCTCCATCTCTGGCAGTGTAATAATTTTTGGCTTCCCATCATTACTTACCACTTCTAGCTCTTCTCCAGTGAATATTTTATTTCTTACCTCTAATATATATTCATTTTCACTTAGTTTTTCTGCTACCTTTGCAACTAATTGGTGACTTTGACTATATGAGTTTCTATTGTTATAATTTTGTGCATTTGAATCTGGTTTATTAAAATAGAAGCCAGATGTATATTTTCTATGTGACATTGTTTCAAGTTCTTTTAACCATTTTTCACTATACTTAAAATTGCCTTCATAATATCTATTTACTGCTTCTCTATAAACTTTTACAGCTGTTGCAACATAATAAATCCCCTTCATTCTTCCTTCAATTTTTAATGAATCAACACCTGTATCTAATATTTTATCTATAAATTCAATTGTACATAGATCCTTTGAATTAAATATATGTGTAGCTTCATCTTCAGAATAAACAGTTTTTTTATCTCCATTATTATCTTCTTCCATGACATTATATTTCCATCTACAAGATTGAGCACAATCTCCACGATTTGCATCTCTTCCTATCATATAGTTACTAAGTAAACATCGACCTGATACAGACATACATAGGGCTCCATGGATAAAGACTTCTATTTCAATATCTGGAACACGAGCTCTTATTTGTTTTATGTTCTCTAAAGAGACCTCCCTAGCTAGAACAACTCTAGAAGCACCCATCTCTTGCCACATCTTAACCGATCTCCAATTAGTATTACTTGCTTGAGTACTTGCACTTATATGCAAATTTGAGTTTTCTTTAACTATTTCTAGAACTCCTAAATCTGCTACAATAACACCGTCTACTTTAGCTATCTTTTCTAAAAATCGCACATATTCTGGCAAATCATCCATCTCATCATTATGTGGAATTATATTTAGTGCTACCCATATTTTTTTACCTCTTCCATGAGCATATTTAGAAGCTTTGACTAATTCATCCCTATCAAAGTTATGTCCTCCTGCTCTTAGACTAAATTCTTTTCCACCTAAAAATACTGCATCAGCACCGTAATGAAATGCCATCTCTAATTTTTCAAAATTTCCTGCTGGAGCCAACAGTTCAACTTTTTTTTTCATTTTTTTATCTCCTTTTATATATGTTTATAAAAAGCAGACTTGCACCCTAACTTTTATTACTATTTTTATTTATTAGAAAAAATTAACTTATATTTGTAGTATAGTCTCCAAACTGTGTATACTCATGGAAGAACCTTAATTTTATAGTTCCTACAGGACCATTTCTTTGTTTACCTATAATAATTTCAGCAATTCCTTTATCTTCACTGTCTTCGTTATAATAGTCGTCTCTATAGAGAAAAACTACCATATCTGCATCTTGCTCTATGGCTCCTGAATCTCTTAGATCTGATAACATTGGTCTTCTATCAGCTCTTTGTTCAGGACCACGTGAAAGTTGTGAAAGTGCTATTACTGGAACTTCTAATTCTCTAGCTATTATTTTAAGTGATCGAGATATATCCGAGATCTCTTGTTGACGAGATTCTCCATTTTTATCCCTACCCTGGATAAGCTGGAGATAATCTATAATTATTATATCTAATTTTCCTGCTGCCTTTGCTCTTCTTGCCATAGCTCTTATCTCCATAACATTGATATTTGGCATATCTGCTATTTGAATACTAGATTCAGCTAATTTTGAACTGGCAGACCCTAACTTTACCCAGTGATCGGCTTCTAAGAAACCATTTCTTAGATTTGAAAGGGGAATTCTAGCTTTTGCAGATAAGAATCTCTGAAGTAATTGAGAGTTAGACATCTCTAAACTAAATATCATGACACTTTTTTTTTCTTCTACAGCAGCATGGAGTGCTAAATTTAAAACAAATGCTGTCTTTCCCATGGCTGGTCTGGCTGCTAAAATTACTAAATCTGAAGGATGAAAACCATTTGTCATCTCATCAAAGTGTTTAAACCCTGAAGATATTCCTGTAGTCATTCCTTTATTGTCCATCAATTTTTCCAATCTTTCATATTCTTGAGATATAATATCTTTTACCTCTATTACATCTTTACTCTCTTTATTTTCAGCTACCTTAAAGATCATCCCCTCAGCTTTATCCAATATATCATCTATATCTTCATAACCTTCGTGGGTCATCTCAACTATTTGAGTTCCAATATCTCCTAATTTACGCAAAGTTGCTTTTTCTTTAACTATCCTAGCATAATTTAAGATATTTGCAGCAGTAGGAACCTGTTCTATAATCTCATATAGAATAGCTTCTCCACCACTTTCTTCAAATTTATTTTGTTTTTTTAATGTATTTATTAAAACTATGGGATCTATTACTTCCCCTCTAGAATAGGCAACTAGCATTGCTTCAAAAATATTTCTATGTGCTCCTTTATAGAAATCACTAGCTTTTACTATCTCTACAACATCCTCTAAGGAATCTGGTTTTAATAAAACTCCCCCTAATACTGATCTTTCAGCTTCTATACTGGTTGGAACCATCCTTAACTTATCTATACCTTGCATATTTTCTCCTACATTCTCTCAGCTATTACTTTTAAGTTAGCCTTTACACCTTTGTGTAATTTTAATACTATCCTATGTTCCCCTATTTTTTTTATATTTCCATCTACCTTTTTCTTATCTATCTCCATATCAAATTGAGTTTTAATTGCCTCAGATATTTCTTTACTAGTTATAGATCCAAATACCTTTCCATTTTCTCCAGCTTTTACTTTCATGAATAAAGTTTTTTCTCCTAATTCTTTAGCCTGTGCTTCTGCCATAGCAGTTTCAGCTTGATCTTTTGCTTCAGCTTTATTTTTTTTAGCCTCTAATTTTTTTATCTCTTCATCTGTTGCTATTATTCCTTTATTTCCTTTCAATAAGAAATTTTTAGCATAGCCTTCTGATACATTTACTATATCACCTTTTCTTCCTTGCCCTGCTACGTCTGTATTAAGTATAACTTTTATCTTTGACATTTTATTTCCTCCTTCTATTTACTTTTATTTATTTTTATTACTCCAAAACTATTCATCACACCTAAAATAAAGATTCCAATTGGAAACAAGCAAGCAGTTGCTATTGCTAACCCCTTCCCATAAATTTTCCATTTTATCTTTTTTCTAAATATACTATATAATACTTTAATCCCATAGATTATATAGACCAAGGTAGTTATCGAATATAAATTTTTAACATAAAAATTATCAATTTTTAAAGTTTTATCTATAAAAAATGTAACTATATATATCAGTACCCATAAGTAAGAAATATTCCATTTTCTATATCCTTTTCCTTTTAATACGAAATATGTAAAATAGTTTATTACCAATGAATATGTAAACATTATAAATAATAAATGTTGTTTAATATAGCTTACCATAGTAGATATCGTAATTTGATCCAATGATAGATATTCTTTATACGTACCTTCTATAATTACTATCAAATCATCTGATGTCCCAATGAATGTCCTCATTAGTAAGTATCCTACTACTGTAGTTATTGCAGTTGAAATAAAAATCCTATCAAATATTTCTATAGAAGTTTTTTCAAACAGATAATAAAGCCCCTCTAATAAGAGGAAAAAACCTATATAAACAAAGAATAATTTATTATCTATAAAGTATATCACACTACCTGAGATGAAATTTGCTAAGAGTCTATTCTTAGAACTCAACATAGGCATTTTTTTTATCTTATATATTGGTAAAACAAATGATCCCAATGGTATCAATGATGATGCTAAAAATAATAAGATAATATTTAAAGTTATTTTTATCATGATTTATGCCTCCTTTTTAACCTATTTATATAATCTTTATTGTATCATAAATTCCCATAATTAGTTAAAAATTAGATAAGCTCACCATCAAAAAAATCAACTACTCTTTCTACAAAATCCGTCTTATCTTCTACAACTTTATTCCTTTCATTTAATAGATCATATTTTACGATTACTCTTCCTTTAAATTTATCTTTGAGTACCTCTAAGAATATATCGTTATAGTATGGTTTTTCCATACTTTCTTTATGAAATCTATTCTCTGCATAAAATCCAATATGAAGGACTTTATCCTCTATCTTAGTCGGTGTAGCAGTAGATAAAAATGAGATCAATGGCATCTTTCTTTTTTTGGCTTCATTTACAATGTCATTCCAATTTGCCCTAACATCTTCTATACTTATATCTACTATTTTTTCTACTAGTTTAGGAGTTTCTTCTTCCTCTTCAGTAAAACTAGAGACAACTTCTTTTTCTACATAAACTATTTTTTCTTGTATAGGTAGTTCATGAATTGTCTTTATATCCTCTTTAAAATCTGTTATCTTATGCAAAATCACATAACCTAGGATCCTTTTGTCCTCTTCATATCTAAATTTCCCCATCACCTCAAATATATCTTCTATAATAGCAATAGATTTTTTCATATTGAATGGTGATTTTTTTTCGATCATCAGTTCCTTTATATAATAGGCAAAACTTTTTAAAAACTCCTCTACATTTATAGAATCATTCCATAAATTATCTAAAAAATTAATCCCATTAACTAAATTATCTTTTGAGACTATATCTAAAAATTCTATTAGTTTTCTTTCTGGAATAACCCCTAATATTTTTTCTGTTTTTTCTAAATTAATTTCCTCGCCATAACACGAAGAGATTAATTTTTCAAAGATAGAGATAGCATCTCTCATACTTCCACCAGATTTTTCATAGATAAGTCTCAAACTAGAATCGTCAATTTCTATACCTTCAGATTTAGCTATCTTAAGAAGGTGGTCTACAGATTCCTTTAGATTTATAGGTTTAAAATCATACCTCTGACACCTTGAAATAATAGTTTCTAATATCTTATCTGGTTCAGTAGTTGCTAAAATAAATATAACATGAGCTGGTGGTTCTTCCAATGTCTTTAAAAGAGCATTAAAAGCTTCCTTTGTTAACATATGAACCTCATCTATTATATAAACTTTTTTTCTACCCTTTGAAGGTTGATAATTTATCTTATCTTTTAATGACCTAATCTCATCAATTCCACGATTAGATGCAGCATCTATCTCTATTAGATCTATAAAATTATTTTTACTAATATCTATACAGTTTTCACATCTATTACAAGGTGTGTCAGTCACACCATTTTCTATACAATTTAATCCCTTAGCTATCAACCTTGCAGTAGTTGTTTTCCCGACTCCCCTTGGTCCTGTAAATAAATATGCATGGGCCATCTTATTTCCCTTTAAAGAATTTTTTATAGTCTTTATTATATCGGTTTCTCCAGCTACCTCCTCAAAGGTACTAGGTCTATACTTTCTATAAAGTGTTATATGCATCTTATCTCCTCAAACTCTAATCTAAATTATAGTTACTCATCTTTGTTCGTAATGTATTTCTTGTAATTCCTAGTGTTTCTGCTGCTTCTACTTTTTTTCCATTAGCTACCTCTAATACCTGTCTAATTAATTCTCTCTCAACCCTAGATACTATATTCCCATAGTAATCTTTCTGATTAGACCCCTGTAACATTTGGATCTCTCCCTCTACCCAATCAGATAATATCCAATCTTGGATGTCACCCCTTCTTTTAGCAATTTTATTACCAATAATATTTGACGGAAGATCCTCTACTAAAATACTTTTCCCTCTAGATAATACCATTGCTGATTTTACAGCAGACTTTAGCTCCCTTACATTTCCTGGCCAGTCATATCTCATTATTTTTTTCATAGCGGGAGTAGATACTCCCTTAACTGTTTTAGAAAATTCATCATTAAACCTCTTTATAAAATGATGGATCATAAGAGGTATATCATCTTTTCTCTCCCTTAATGGTGGTATCTCTATCTCTAATATTCTCAATCTATGATACAGTTCCTCAATAAAATTCCCATTCATTATCAACTCTTCTAAGTTTACACTAGTAGTAGCTATGATTCTAATATCAGTTTTAATAAGCTTTGATCCACCTACTCTAAAAAAAGCACCCTCTTGAAGTACTCCTAATAATTTGGCCTGAAGAGTAAGATCTAGTGATTCTATATTTCCTAAATGGATCGATCCCCCATAGCCTTTTTCTAATATACCAATTTGTTCTACATGTGACTCAAATATATTTCCCTTTTCATATCCAAATAACTTTCTATCTAAGAATTCTTTTTGATATGCTGTACAGTTCACACTTACAAATGGTTTTTCCTTTAAGCATCCAAACCTATGGATAGATTTAGCCACTGCTTTTTTACCATTCCCCTTTTCTCCACTTATAAGGACAGGAATTTTATTTGTAGCTACCTTACCTATTTTTTTATATACTTCCACCATCTTCAAACTATTTCCAATTACTGTTCCCCTAGGAGTTTCTTTTTTCTTTAATTTTTCAGCCTTTAATTTTTGATCTTTTAATGCTTTTTCGACTATCTTTATTATTTCTTCCTCTTCAATTGGTTTAAGGAGATAATCATATACTCCAAGTTGAATTACCCAGGCTATTAAATCTAAAGTTGCTCTCTCTCCCAAAGCTACAATTATAGCTTTACTTTGATTTTCATATATTTCTTTTATTACTGTCTTAGTTTTATCTAACTCTTCTAAACCATCTATATCCATAACTATAAGATTATATTTAGTTTTTTCTATATATTCTCCTAAGTTAGTATAACTATTTTCAAATAAAAAATCACCATCTAAATTTTCCAACAGTGAATCTTTTATTTTTTCTGTTAAATTTATTCCCAATATATTCATTTATTCCCTGCCTTTTAACTTGAATTTATATTCAACCATGACACTTCCACCTATAGCAGTTCCATTATTTATAAGTTTTATATTCCAGTCACGAGCTTTACTTTCTACCGCTCTGTCTATTACATCTACTCCTGTTTTTATTAGCCTTACTTTAAGTACCTTTCCACTGGCGTCTACATCTAATATTATTTTTACATCGGCAGTTTGAGCGGTTTTTTCTGCTTCTAAAGGATACTTTGGATCTTTATTAGATGGATCCCATATAACTTTATATTTTCCATCTATAGATCCTACTTTTAACCCTGATTTAGGTCCTACTATACTAGGATTTTCTTCACTCATCAGATTATCCCACTCTGTATCTTTTACTCCAATTATTGAATTTTTTTTCAACATAATCTTTTCTGATTTTTTTTCAAGTATTCTATTTTCTACTAAATCTAAATTTTCTTCAATTCTGTCTTCGAAATTATCAGTAATTTCATTTAACTTCCTATCTTCAATTACTTTACTTTCTTCTTTAATTTTGGAAATTTTTATTATCTTAGGTTTTAGATTATGTCCTTTTTTATTTATTTCTCTAGGTGAATCTAGAACTGATAATACATCTAACTCCTCAAATGACTGTGTCATTTGTAATACCTTTGGTGGTTGAACTTCTTTAACTACCTTCTTGGGAGTTTCTTTTTTTTCTATAATTTCAGTTTCCTTCTCTACTACAGACAATTTTTTTTCTGTCTCTATAACTTTATTTGTTTTTTTCTTTTCAATTATTTTTTTAGGAGCAACACCTATAGTATCCACATTATCTCCAAATCTAATTCTAACTATTTTTGGTTTTTCTATCACTATTTTTTTTAGTCCTGGCATTACATAAAGTAATATTATATGAAGGATAAGGACCCCTACAAATATTTTATTAAAATAATCTTTTCTATCTGCTTTCACCTTATCACCTCCTAATTTAAACTTTTAGTGTTGAGGTCTAGTGAACCTGCTCCCGCTTCTTTAGCTATATCTAGTACTTCTATGAGAGACTGGTAATTAACACTTTTATCAGCACTTACAATTACATTTTTCTCCTTTGTAAGCTCTAACTTTCCTTCTAATTTTTCTTTTAAATTTCCTTTCTCTACTTTCATCATCTCATTTTTACCATTTAGATCTTTTACTATAAGATAAATTTCTAAATCTTTATTTATCTTTACCTCTATAGTTTTAATAGTTATTTTATGCTCTGAACTAGATTTTGGCAGTTCAATATTTACACTAGAGTCTACATCTTGAAATGTTGTAGCCACCATAAAAAATATCAAAAGTAAAAACACTACATCTATGAGTGGGGTCATATCTAATATTAAGTTCTTACTATTTTTCCTTTTCAGTCTTTGTATTTTCATTTATTCCCCCTTATTTTCTAAGAGAATTGATAAACTCAACGGTAGTTTTTTCTATTTCATTTACCACATGGTCTATCTTTTTATTATAATAATTATATAATATAAGTGCTGGTATAGCCACTGTAAGACCTGCTGCTGTAGTTATTAAAGCTTGAGATATTCCATCTGCTAACATCTCTGGTTTTCCTGATCCTACCACTGCAATAACTCTAAAGGCTGCAATCATTCCAGATACTGTTCCTAGTAATCCTACTAGTGGAGTGACATGAGCTACTACTCCTAATAGCCACATATGATTCTCTAATTTTGGGATTTCTATGAGTGCTCTCTCTCTCGCTTTTTCCTCTAAATATTCAATATCTACCTTTTCGTCAAAATCATGCTCTAAGATTAGCTCTTTCAATACTTTTAAACTCGATGAATTTTCACTATCACATAAACTTATAGCTAACTCCTTATCTTTAGAAATAATTGCTTCTTCTAATTGTTCCTTTAACTTATCTTTTATTCCTTTTTCATTCTTTAAAAAATATACGAATCTTTCTATTATCACTGTTGTTCCCAGTATAGATAATAACAAAATTCCATACATCAACATTCCACCACTTTTAAATATTTCAATCATCTTTTTTTCTCCTTATTTAAAATATAAGATTTAATTTGATCCCAATGCTAATCCTGCTAATAATACTCCTAATATTCCTAATCCCCATACCACGTAATTAGGTTGGGTTTTTGTCTCACTTATATCTGCTAAAAGATCATCTGTCTGTTCAGTTTGTTCATAATCTATATTTGTAGTCTCTAATTTTTGATCTTTATTATTAACTAACTTTAGATCTACTTTCTGTAATGTAGGAGCTTCTTCTTGCCCTTCTAACAAGATTCTTCCCTCTGTTGTAATACTTTTATCAATACCACTGACTTCTTTTTGAATTTCTACTGTACTTTCCTCTGCAAAAATACCCATTGATATCATTATTAATAGCAATCCACTTATAAATCTTCTCATCTGCTCCTCCTAATTTTTTTCTTCTAATTTTTTTTCAATAAAATACGAAGTATATTCTTCAGCTACTTTTTTATTTACTATCAAAAGTTCATCATAATATCTTTTGGCTTCTTCCTTTTTATTCTCATTTAGATTTATAACTAACAATTTTTCTAAAACTAAGCCTCGATATTTACTCTTAACATAAGTTTTATAAAACTCTTCATAAGTTTTTTTAGCTTTTTCATCTTCTTTTTGAATCTCATAAATTGTTGCGATCTTTAATTTTGCTCCCTCTCTTAAACTACTATTTTCATATAAAAGCTCTATTCTCATGAAGTTTCTAAGTGCCTTACTGTAGTCCTTTATATTAAAATATATCTGCCCTATACGATATGTAGCTATATCCTTATATGGACCATTTTCTATATTTAATAAATTTTCATAGTATTTTTTTGCTTCATTATATTTTTTTTCCTTATAGTAGTTAGTTGCCAAATTAAAGTTAGCTTTACTTCTATACTCTACATTATCTATTAATTTTTTATACTCTGCTACAGCCAAATCCATCTTTCCTTGCTTTTCATAGATAAGTGCCGATAAATATATTTTTTCATTAGAATCAGTTATTTTTTCCTTCCATAGATTTGCATTTTCATAATCATCCACGTTGTAATACAAAGTTGTAAGTTCTTTAGCTATTTTATTTTTAAATTTTTCATCTGCTGTTTCTTGATATATTTCAATATAAGTTTTAGTTGCATTTTTTATATCATTTAATTTAAAATATGCATCAGCTCTATAAGAATTAATATCTGCCATATAATTACTTTCAGGATATTCTAAATTAAATTCTTTACTTTTTTTAATTACATCTTTGTATTTCCCCTGGGTATAAAGAATATTTATCCCCCAATATAATGATCTTAAAGCATACTCACCTTTTTTATCCCCTTCATACAGTTCCATGTATCCATTTAAAGAAAGATCTAGTTGCCCTTCATTATAATATGTTTCAGCTATTTGAAATCTACTATATTCCTTGTATTTCGAATCTTTTCCTAGTTCATCAAATATTGCTCTGGCTTTTTTATAATTTTCTAGTCTAAAGTTTGAAAGAGCTTCTAAGTCCATTACTTCATATCTATATTTTTTGTATTCATCTACCAAAAGATAATCTTTGGCAGAGTTTATAGCATCATCATAGTTTTTAAAAGCAAAATAAGCTTTTACTAACTTATAATTAGATTTTTCTTTTTGAGCTAAATTTGCATCCTTTTCTGTTATTACACTTTTAAAATTTTCTATTGCTTTTTCATATTCTGTAAGTCCTAAATATGCAATTCCTAAAAGGTATTTATTTTCTGGTGTTTTAGGTTGAGGAGTTAGATATATTATAAGATCTTTATAACTTCCATCTGCCACCATAATAGTTATTAAATTTTCTGAAATTTTAGGATCATTGTAGGACCTTAAATATTCCCTGAAAATATCTTTGGCAACCTCTAGGTTATTTCCTTTATAATATGTGTTTCCTACGATGAGATAGATCTTTTGTCTATATTCTATATCTGTAGAAAATTTAGTTTTATATTCATTAAATCTCAATCCAGAATTTTCTAGATCTTCTAATTTGCTATTAACCAAGATCAATTGATAAAGAGCTTCCTTACTTTGTGTTCTATTATAAATATTGGTATAGTATATTCTAGATTTTTCATAGTTTTTCGTCTCAAAATATGACTTTCCTAAAAATAGATCTATATTATTTTTATATTCCCCCTTCATCTTAGATTCATCATAGGATGCTAAGTCTTTTATCACTTCACTATATTTTCCATCCCTAAAATCTATCAGTGCTATATAGTAGATTCCTTCAGAATTTAAATTTGTTTCCAAAAGACTTTTAAATTTTTCTTTTGATCTTTCAACTAACTTTTTGTCCTCTATACTACCTTTAGACTCTCCTACTTTAAACATACTAAATGCTGACCCATATATAACTTTAGGATCTTTGGAACTATCCAGAAGTTCATAGTATTTTAAAGCAGTAAGATAATCTTTTTTATTAAAATAATAGTTAGCAAAGAGTATATTAGCTTTATCTTTGTTTACTTTATCCATCGATTTTTTATAATACTGTTCTGCTTTTTCCATATTTCCATTAGATAGATAGATATCTAAGAGTCCGTATCTTACATCTGATATATACTTACTTTGGGGATAAAGAGTTTCCACTTCTGTTAATTTTTTAATAGAGAGTTCATTATTTCCTAGTTTATATTGGTTCATTCCATACATATAGCTAGCTAATTCTATATTTTTATCCTCCCTCGTCCCCTTTAAATATTCTTCTAAATAAATGGTACTATTTACGTATTCCTTATTATTATAGGATGATAAGGATATATATAAGAGTGCATCTTTTGATCTCTCAGGTTTACTTATAAGATATTTAAAAGTTTTTTTAGCCTCTTCATATCTAGCATTATCATAGTAGGAGATCCCTAAATAGTATACAGCATCAATTTTTTTAGGTGAATTTTTATCTATTAAGTTGATCTCTTTTTTGGCATCATTATAATCCTTTAGATTTATATAATTTCTAGCTAAATAATAGTGCGCTTCATTTTTTTCATCTATTTTTAATTTATTTAATTTTAAATATTGGTTAAAATAAGTTATAGAATCCTTATATTTTTTATTTAAATAGAGAGTTTTAGAAAGTCTTTCTAATGCTACTTTTTGATAACTACTCTCAGGATATTTTTCTACAAAGATTTTTAGTTCATCTGTAGCCATAGAATATTCCTTAGCTTCATATAACTTATCAATGTATTTCATATCATCTCTATCTGTAGCAAAAGTTTGACTCCCCACTACAAATAAAAGGCATAAAATAAGTAATTTTTTCTTCATAAGTTCCTCCTATCTCAATTTTTCTAGTACACCTTCAATCTCTTCAATTGAAAGATCAGTATTAAAACATGGTCCATTTATTTTTTTATTGAATACACCATATACAGACATTGGAAAAGCATCATAGATCCCAGCTATTAAATCTCTTTCACAGGCTATAGCTATTACAAGTTTTGGTTTTGTTTCTTTTAAAAACTTACGTGCCAATGTTCCCCCAGTAGCAATCTTAGCTTTAACTTTATATTTTCTCTGTAACTTTAGTATGTCTCCTACTTTACATTTCCCGCACTCCTTACAATTTTCAATTACTGATGTTACTTTTAAAGGACATCCGTAGTTTTGAATACAGTGGGGAAGTAAGATTGACACTCTGTTTGCTGGTATATCTTTACAACGCTTTAATACAACAGTATTATTAAAACGGATAAAGATCTTAGAAATCTTACTATTTTCAATCTCTTCTTTAGAAAATTTTCTAGCTATGATCACCAGAAGATAAAATATGAGATATATCCACCTTAAAATAATTAATTTTAACACATTATCTCCTCCATCAAGTCTATAGACAAAAACCTTTATAAACCTTATTTAATAAAGGAATTATTATTTATAATACCACTAATAAGTATATCATATTAAAATTACACCGTCAAAAAAAGCTCAAGTTTTAACCAAAACTTGAGCATCCTTACTTTTAATCTTTTAATGCTAAAGGCATCACTAAATATTTAAAACTTTTTTCATTTTCTACCATTAATTCTACTGCACTACTAGAACTAGAAAGACTCAAAGAAATATTCTTTCCCTTCTCTATAAAAGAAAGATAATCCAATAAAAATTTTACATTTAAAGATATTTTTAGATCTTCTCCATCTTTTTTTATCCCTATAGTTTCATTGATCTTAGCAATTTCAGATATCCCACTGACTTCTAAAACATTACCTTCAAATTTAAATATCCCACTATTTTTAGATTCTGCATTATTTCTTACAAATATCTGTACCCTTTTAAGGACATTTTTAAATTCAGCTGAGTCTATCAAAACTTCTTTGTTATATCCTGTTGCATTTAATATTCCATCATAATCTGGAAATGGTAGATCAATCACCCGGGTTAATATTTCAGTTTCTCCGACTATAAATTTAACTTGATTCCCTTCATAAGCAAAAGTTATATCCTCAACTTTTTTCGAGATTAAAATTTTAATTATAGCTTCTATACTTTTTAAAGGGAGGCTTACTTTTAATTTTCCATCTAGATCTACTTGTTCAGTTATATAAACCAATCTATATGTATCTGTTGAAATTAATTTTAATATTTTATCTTCCAATTCCATCCTCAGACAATTTATAGATATATTATCCGTAGTTTGAGAAGCTGCAAACTTTGATTTTTCTAATAAATTCACAAAAAGTTCTAAAGATAACTTATATTCTTTTCCTCCTTTAAATCCTCTAATTTTTGGATATTCAATAGCATCAAAAATAGAAAATTCAGAAGATGAATCTTCAGTCTCAATTAAAAGGGTTTTTCCATCTACATTAAAAATTATTTCAGTATCACTGATCTCTTTTAGATATTCTTCCACTAGTTGATGGGAAAAAACTAAAGCTCCTCCCTCTATTACCTCACCTTCCATTTTAGACGTAACCGTTAATTCTAAGTTAGTTCCTTTTAAAATTATTGTAGAGTCAACTGCTTTCATATATACCCCTGAAATAATAGGTCTTATTTTATTATCAGAGATAGCTTTGCTCACTATCCTTAAAGTTTTTAAAAACTCTTGTCTATTTACTTTTATTTTCAATTTTTACCTCCTTATCTTCTAACCTCAATTTCTAGTTTTAATTTCCAACACATTCTACCACATCTATCATTAAAATTAAAGATTCCCCACCAGAAAAAGGTGGGGAACTTATATTATTTAAATAAATAAGGTTTCAATTCCTCGCTAAATATTGTTTTAAGTTTTAATAAGGTTTTTTTCTCTATTTGTCTCACTCTTTCTCTGGTGATATTAAATGTCTTACCAATTTCTTCTAAGGTATGAATATCATATCCATCTATCCCATATCTTAATTTTACTATCTCCTTCTCACGAGGTTTTAACCCATCTAACATCTTAATTATTTCTTCCCTACCTATCTCTCTTAACACTTGATTTTCAAGGGACTCTTCTTCAGGTTGACTTATGGTATCTTCTAAGAAGATATCCTCTCCTATGGAAGCATTTAAAGACATCAGATCTTGAAATTCTAACATTACTTTTTGAATCTTTGCCTCTGGTATGTCTAAACCCTTTGATATTTCATTAAAATTAGGGTATTTGCTAGTTTCCATAACATGATTCATAATATATTTATTTACTTTGTTTAACATATCGTATTTATAAGATGGGATTCTTATCTCCCTTCCCTTACTAATAATAGATTTAGTTATGGACTGCTTAATCCACCAAACTGCATAAGTTGAAAATCTAAATCCCTTTTCTACATCAAATTTCTTAATAGCATGAATAAGTCCAAAATTACCTTCACTGATAAGGTCTATTAAACCTAATCCCTTCTTAGTATATTTTTTAGCTACATTAACTACTAGCCGTAAATTAGATAGAATTAATTTTTCCTTAGATTCTTCACAACCATTTTTAGCTGCTATAAGTAATTTTAATTCCTCTTCCTTTGTCAAAATTTCATATTGTCTAATATCTTTTAAATATAAAGATACTAAATCTTTTGTTCTATCCATAGTCTCATCATCCTTAGTTTTAAAATTCTCTCTTTAAGTCTCTAGTCATCAATTCTTTAACCATTTCAGTTGCTAATTTATCTTCATATAATACCTTGTAGACACCTTCTAATATTGGCATTGACACCTTCTTCTTTTGAGCTAATTCATAGACAGCTTTAACAGTTGGAACTCCTTCCGCTACCATTTCCATATCATCTAAGATCTCTTGTAGTTTCTTCCCTTCACCTAATTTTTGTCCTACATATCTATTTCTACTGTGGGTACTAGCACAAGTTACTATTAAATCACCCATTCCACTAAGTCCTGAAAAAGTTTCAGGGTCAGCTCCTAAAACTTCTCCAAATCTTACCATCTCTGCTAAACCTCTAGTTATAAGAGCTGCTTTCGTATTGTCACCAAATCCTATTCCATCAGCTATACCAGCAGCTATTGCAATACCATTTTTTACAGCGCCACCTAATTCTACACCAATAATATCATTACTTTCATAGACTCTAAAGTTTTCTGTATTAAATAATTCTTGTATCTTTTTAGCACTTCCAGTCTCTCCAGCAGCTACTATTGTAGATGGAAGATTTTTCGCTACTTCCTCTGCATGGGTAGGTCCAGAAAGAACAACTATATTTTTATGAAACTTCCCCAATATCTCATCTTTAATAACTTGGGATAACCTCATTCCAGTAGATATTTCTATCCCCTTGGCAGTATTAACAATTATTGTTTTATCTACCAATTGATTACTAATTTTTCTTATAACTCCTCTCAACACTTGAGATGGTACAGACATAATCAGGTATTCTACACCATCTAATAAACCTTCTATCTTAGATGTTACCTGTAAAGTTTTTGGGAATTTAGCATTAGATAAAAAATTTTCATTTACCCTATTTTTCTGTAATATTTCTGCTCTTTCTTCATTATAATCCCATAAAGTAACCTCATTTCCCTTTGACGCCATAACTCTAGCAAGAGCTGTCCCCCAAGAACCTGCTCCCATCACTACAATTTTTCCCATAATTCACTCCTTTTTTAATCATTTAAAATTATTTTAGTTGTTAAAATTATTTTTTAGCACCAAATTTATTTTCATTCCCGTGAAGAAGCCTTTCAATATTACTTCTATGCTTAAATATTACAAATAGAGCTATTATAAGTGCAAATCCAAACATATTCCATTTACCTAAACCTTCCTTTACCGGCATAAATATTACTAATATTGGAAATAGTCCCGCTGCTGATACAGAAGCCAAAGAGACATATTTAGTTGAAAATGCGATCAATAAAAATACAACAAGTAATATTAAAACGATATTTGGAACTAAGTATATAAAAACTCCTAAACTAGTAGCAACACCTTTTCCACCTTTAAATTTTAAAAATATAGATAAAGTATGACCAACTATAGTTACTAGTCCTACCAAAATAAGCTTCCATCCATCCAATCCAACTAAACTAGCTAGAAAAACTGGTAGATATCCCTTTAAAACATCTGCCAAAAGAACAATTATTCCATATTGCATCCCTAACACCCTATAAGCATTAGTTGCACCAGTATTTTTACTTCCATGTTCCCTGATATCTATCCCCTTAAATTTTTTACCTATAACTACACCTGTTGGAATAGAGCCCATAAAATAAGCTATTATTAAAAAAATCATTAATTTTATTTCCATCTTCCCTCCCAGATCACTTTATATTTTTTAATTTTTTGAAAATTTTCCTACTACCTCAATGTGACTTGTATTAGGAAACATATCTAATGGACAAACTTTGATTAACTTATAACCTAATCTTTCTAATACCTGGGTATCTCTAGCAAATGTTGATGGATTACACGATATATATACTATTTCTTTTATCTTTGTTTCAGATAATTTTTCTAATATATTCTGTGCTATACCACTTCTAGGAGGATCAAATATTATTGAATCTATTTTATTTCCTCCTTCGATTAGTTCAATTATTTTTTCTTCAGCTTTACCATTTATAAATTCTATATTTTCTATCTTATTTTCTATACTTGTTTTTCGTGCAGCTCTTGTGGCTGATTCTACTATCTCTATAGCATAAACCTTATTAGCATCTTTTGATAAAATCATTGCAATAGTTCCTGTTCCTGAATAGGCATCCACTATATTTTTATTTTTTATATCATCAAAATATGAGAGTGCTTTCTCATATAGTTTTTTAGTCTGTTCTATATTAATTTGAAAAAATGATGTAGGAGATATGTTAAACTCAATTCCATATAGTTCTTCCTTAATATACCTTTCTCCTAATAAGTGGATATTTTGTTCACCTAAAGCAAAATTTGTTCTCTTATTATTTATAGAAACATAAACAGAATTAATCTTATCGTTTTCATTGTATAAAGTATTTAAAACATCTTCTATTTTTGAATCTAATTTACCTTTGATTATAAGCACAACCATAGCCTCATTAAATGAAGTTGTCCTGACCATTATATGTCTTAGTATCCCTTTATGAGCTTTTTCATTATATACACTTAATTTAGCTTCATTTAAAAGTTCTTTAATTCTAGATATGATTTTATTTGAAAGTTTAGATTGAAGAAAATTTTCCTCTACTTCAAAAACTTCATGGGATCTTCTTTTAAAAAATCCTGATATTACTTTTCCATTTTTACGTGCAAAGGGTTCAATCACTTTATTTCTGTAATTAAATTGATTTTCTGCTTTTATAGTATCAAATATTTCCACCTTATCTAAATCTACTTTTCCTACTCTAGAAAGCACATCTTCTACCATGCTTTTTTTATATTTTAACTGCTCACTATATTTAAGCATAGCAAAGTCACAGCCTTGATAATCTTCGAAACTTATTCTATTTCCATCTACTCTATCTGCTCCAGGCGTTATTATTTTCTTTATAAGAGCTCTTCCATATGTTTTCTTCAATGAAATTATTTCTACTTCCAAAATATCTCCAGGAACAGACATTGGTACAAATATAGCCAACTCTTCATAATATCCTAGCCCTTCCCCACCAAAAATTATCTTATCTATCTTAATTTCTATTATATCTTTTTTTTTCAATTTATACCCCTTTTTATAACAAATTAGCACTCTAATAACTACCTACTTATGATACAACCTAAATCAATCAAAGTCAAGTTTCAAACCTTTTTATTTCATTTTGAAACATTTTTTTTTATTTTAACGTGATTAATAGATTCAGAAACTTCCATTCCCATCTCTTCCTTAGCATATTTTTTTATTGTACTTAAGTCCATTTTTTCTGTCAATTTTATTTTTTCTCTAGATATATCTTTTTGAAGATTTAGATTATAAGTATTTTGAACCATAATCTTCTTACTTACTCTAACCGCTTCTATAGTATAATGCAAACGTAAGCCCTCCATAAAAATTAAAAAAATTATTGATAATAAAATTATTAATATTTTATCTCTTTTTTTCATAACTTCTCTACTACTCTTAATTTAGACGAATGTGATCTATTGTTAAATTCTAGTTCATCTATATTAGGAATAATTGGTTTTCTTGTTATACGTTTCACTGTGGCTTTATGATTACATTGACAAACCAATAGATGAGATGGGCAAATACAATCCATAGATAATTCTTTAAATTTTTGTTTTACTATTCTGTCTTCTAACGAATGAAAGGTTATTATAGCTAATCTTCCTCCTGGTTTCAAAAGGTTTACTGCTTTATCAATTACATTTTTAAGTACATCTAATTCCTTATTAACTTCTATTCTTATAGCCTGGAAAGTTTTTTTTGCAGGATGTTTCTTAGGATGTCCTTTGATAGCTTTTTTTATTACTGCTACTAAATCTCCTGTAGTTTCTATAGCTTTTTCCGCTCTATTGTAAACTATATATTTAGCTATTTTTCTAGCATATCTTTCTTCCCCGTACTCATATATAATTCTTGAAATTTCCTCTTCCTCATAATTGTTTATAATTTCGTAAGCTGAAATAGGCATATTTTTATCCATCCTCATATCTAAACGAGTATTATATTTATATGAGAACCCTCTTTCAGGATCATCTAGCTGTTTAGAAGAAACCCCTATATCCATCATTATTCCATCTACTTTATCATATCCTGCCATATATACTACACTATCCATCTCTTGGAAATTAGATTTAAATATTTTTACTTTCTTGCCATATTTTTCTAACCTTTTCTCTGCAAAATCAATGGCATTTTGGTCTTGATCTATAGAGATCAACACACCTTTTTCTGAAAGTCTTTTTACTATTCCTTCTGAATGACCTCCTCCACCTAAAGTTCCATCGACATATATCCCATCTTTATTAGTAACTAAGTTATCTAAAGTCTCTTCATACAAAACCGGTATATGGTATTCACATTCTATCTCTTTATGCATTCTTCCTCCTGGGTAACTTTTAATTTACTTTTTCACCTAATTTTTTATATATTTAAATTTTAAAGATAAGGAGTCTGCACGCCTTTTGCGGTCAGACTCCTTTATTTTTTTTACTTTATAAGATCAATTTATTTCATACAAATAATTAATAAATCACTTCTGCTTAAGAGACCATACTCAACACTCTAAAAATAAGACTTCTTACAATATTTAAAGCATAATATGCCAAGATTGGTGATAGATCCAATCTAACTCCACCTAAAGGAATTAAGATTTTAAATGGTCTTAAGATTGGTTCTGTAACCGCATGAATCAATTCAATAAATTCATTCCTACTATGAGGAGCAACCCATGATAATATTATTCTCAATAAAATTAAAACTTTTAATATTTCTACTGCATAATTTACTATTCTATATATTAAAAACATCTATTCCTCCATTTATTTCATATTTATAAAATAATGTTTTGCTTTTACTGAATAATCCCAACCTGACCATACAGTCAAAATTACAGATGGTAGCATAATCCATGTATTATAAGGTGTAGCTCCTATCAACATTATTATTATTATTCCAATCATTTGAGCAGTTGTTTTATATTTCCCCAAATTCCCAGCAGGGATAACCTCTCCATTGGCAGCAGCTAATGACCTAATACCACTAATTAGAAATTCACGAGCCAAAACAACTATAGATATCCATGAGGGTAAAAAACCAATTTCTACAAATACCACCAATGCAGATATCACTAATATTTTATCTGCTAAAGGATCCATCAACTTTCCAAAATCTGTAATCATATTATTTTTTCTAGCTATATATCCATCTAAAAAATCTGTAATAGATGCCACTGCAAATAATATCAAAGCTATCATCCTGTATGTAAAACCATTATTTCCATCAGATATTCCTAGAAAATAAATAAATGGAATTGCTAAAATTATTCTTGTCATAGTTAATTTATTGGGTACATTCATACTTATACTCATCTTTGTTCCTCCTAAAGATTAGTTAATTTCATTTGCTACTATAGGACCTAGCAAATCGTAATTAAAATTCTGTTCTACTCTGACTTTAACAATTTCTCCTGGTTTAGCAGTTCCATCATTGGTTAAAACTTTACCATCTATCTCTAAAGCCTGTCCTCTTGTTCTTCCTTCTAACATATATTCTGATTCATCTGATATACCATCTATCATTACTTCTATCTCTTTTCCTAAAAAAGATCTATTCTTTGTTTCTGCAATTTCAGCTTGAATATTAGAAAGCTCTATCCATCTTCTATGTTTAACATCTTCATCTACTTGATTTTCCATATCAAAGGCTACTGTATCTTCCTCCCTTGAATATTTAAACACACCAATATAATCAAATTTAAATTCTTTTACAAATTCTTTTAATTCAGAAAAATCTTCTTCTGTCTCTCCAGGAAACCCAACTATTATAGAAGTTCTAAATATAGCATCAGGAATTTCTCTTCTTATTCTACGCAATAATTCTTTAGAAGCCTCTCCTGAGATTGCTCTTTTCATTCCCTGGAGCATAGAATCAGATACATGTTGAATAGGGATATCAAAGTAATTGCATATTTTTTCTTCTGTTTTCATAACTTCTATAAGTTCATCAGTTACTGAGTTAGGGAACATATAATATGTTCTTATCCATTTTAATCCTTCTATCTTAGCTAGCTCTCTCATCAAATCAGGTAGAGCTTTTTTCTTATATAGATCTAGCCCATACTCTGTTGTTTCTTGAGCCAATAAGTTTATCTCTCTGACACCGTTTGCAACTAATTTTTTAGCTTCTACTATAATATCTTCAATAGTTCTACTACGAAGATTACCACGTAAACTCGGGATGATACAATAAGTACATCTTCTATTGCACCCTTCTGCTATCTTTAGATAAGCTGTATGTGGAAAGGTTGTAATTATTCTCTCTGTTTCAGCATTTGCTAAAAAATCTAAAGATTCACTTTTGATAACTCTTTTATCCCCTAATATTTCTTCTACTACTTCCTCTATCTTATCTATATCCCCAGTTCCTATAATTGCATCTACTTCTGGCATCTCTGCTAATAGTTCATCTGCATACCTTTCTGCAAGACATCCAGCTACAATTATTTTCTTTAGATTACCATTTTTTTTGTGTTCTGCTACTGCTAATATACTTTGAATAGATTCTTCTTTGGCATCTCCAATAAATCCACAAGTATTTATAATACATAGATCTGCTTCCTCTACATTTGTAGTTATCTCAAATCCTTTTTTATTTACTAATATTCCTAAATAATGTTCTGTATCAACTAGGTTTTTACTACAACCTAAAGTTATAACGGCTAATTTCATCTTTTACTCCTATCTTATTTTTTGGTTTTAAAAAATTTTTTTCTTATTTTTTTTAATTTTTCTATCTTTGAATTATATCATATCTAATTAAGAATTACTAGAATTCCTATCTTAAGATTCTGTAGAGTCTATATGTATTTTAAAGTTTTTTTTCATCCTTAGTTTATAATATAAAAAGATGAAAGACATCTGCCTTTCATCTATATATATTTATCTTTATACTTCCTCTACTAAGAATAAGTCGCATCCCTTAGTTACAGATGCTCCATCAGTTAATAAAGATTTTATTATCCTACATTTTTTTTCTGATTTTACTTCATTCATAAGTTTCATAGCTTCTACAATACATAGAATATCTCCAACTTCTACAATTTGTCCTTCTTTTACAAATGCCTCTGCATCAGGAGATGATGCACTATAATATGTTCCTATCATAGGTGATTTTATAGATTTATAATCTTTTGTTTCAACAGCTTTAATTTTATTTGCTTTTTTAGGAACCATAGCTTCAACTTTTGGTTCTGTAATTAATTGAGTTACAGCTGCTTTCTCTATCTCTTTTTTTAGAAAAATTTTTGTTCCTTCACTCTCTAAAGTTATTTCTTCTAACCCATATTTTTCTATATTTTCAGATAACTCTTTTATAGTTTTTACGTCTATTTTCATTTCTTTCCTCCTACTTTTGTGGATAAATACAAAGAATCAACCACCCCTATAGTTTTTATTTGTTTTTTCCTAATATTATTGAAACTAAATTTAATTATTACCTATTATTCTGATTTCACTTACACCTGATTGTTCTGTTATTTTTTCCAACATCGTCTCTATATTTCTCAATGAATCAGCACTAGTTCTAAGTGCCAAAGTAACTCTTGCAATCCCATCAATAGGTATATTTTGAGTTATTGTAAGTATATTTACTCCTGAAGCTGCTATTATATTAAATATTCTCGATAACATTCCTGGTTCATCATGAAGTGCCATATTTATATTAAATACAGTATCTTTTCCACTTTCAAAAAATGGTTTAATAAAATCTTTATATTTATAATATGTACTTCTACTTATTCCAATTCTTTTTATTGCTTCATATTTTGATATTCCCTCTTTTTGAACTATTTCATTCACTTTAATTACATTTTGAATTGAATTAGGTAAGATTCTTTTATCTACTATAAAAAACTCTCTTGATTCAGTTACCATGTCCCCACCCCGTTAATTTATATTTTTTTCATCCTTCTTGATTTTACCGTATTTTTCATAAGCATTGCTATAGTCATAGGCCCTACTCCCCCTGGTACAGGTGTTATGAACGATGTCTTTTTCGATACATTTTTAAAATCTACATCTCCACATAGTTTTCCTGACTTATTTCTATTAATACCTACATCTATTACTATACTTCCTTTTTTAACCATCTCTTCAGTCAAAAAATTTTCCTTCCCTATAGCAACTATAACTATGTCTGCTTTTAAGGTTTTTTCTGATAAATTCTTTGTTCTGCTATGACATAGAGTTACAGTTGCATTTTCATTAGTCATCATAATTGCTAATGGTTTCCCAACTATATTACTTCTACCAATTATAACTATATCCTTACCATTAAAATCTATTTTATATCTTTTTAATAACTCCATAATACCATAGGGAGTACAAGATTTAAACCCATTTCCCCCTATGACTAATTTACCTAAATTTATTGGATGAAATCCGTCTACATCCTTATTTGGTTTTATAGCCTCTATTATCCGATCTTTATCAATATGTTTTGGTAGGGGCAACTGTACTAGTATACCATCTATCTCATCTTTATTGTTTAATTTCTCCACTATCTTTAAAAGCTCTACTTCTGTAATCTCAGAATCTAAAATATACTTCTCAGAGTAGATTCCCAAAGCACTACAGGTTTTTACTTTTGAATTTACATATACCTTTGAAGCAGGGTTTTCTCCAACAATAATTACTGCTAGTCCTGGTGCTCGTTTTCCATCTTCAACAATCTTTTCTACCTCTAATTTTATTTCTTTTTTCATCTCCATTGATATTTTTTTACCATCTATTACTTTAGTCATTTTTTATTAATTGCTCCTTCCAGTAATTTAATTCTTGTAATTTTGCATATAGGTCAATATTTTGTACTGCTATATGATCTGGTACACTTAAATTTATTGGTACAAAATTTAAAATTGATTTCACTCCTGCTTCTACTAACATTGTAGCTATTTCTTGAGCAACCTTCTTAGGTACTGTTAAAATTGCTACATCTACCTTATCTTTTGACATTAAAAAATACGGAATTTCTTTTACATCTCTAATCTTAATTCCTTTCATCTCAGTCCCGATTTTAGTTTTAGAATTGTCAAAAATCCCTATTATATTAAAACTTTCCTTAGTAAACTCAGGTTCTGCTACCAAAGCTCCTCCAAGTCTTCCCACTCCTACTACTATTATATTATTTGTTTTATGAACTCCTAATATTCTTTCAATATCACTATAAAGAGTTCTAATTTGATACCCCTTTCCCCTTATCCCAAATTCTCCAAAATTAGATAGATCTTTTCTAATTTGAGCTGCTGTAAAACCCATTTTAACAGCTAATTCCTCTGAAGAAATGAAATCTTCAGGTGATAGATTCTCTAAACATCTGAGATATTTAGTTAATCTCTCTATTACCCTTGAAGATATTCCATTTCTTTTTTCTTTTATAATCACTTCTTTCCTCCTATAATTGAATTACTTTGTTTCCTATACTAAATTTTTCTCCTATTTCGATATAGTTTCCATTTACTAGATCTGACCCAGTCATTATTTTTTTATTTTCAGGCTTTACACTCTTTATTATCAAGCTTCCATCTAATACCTTTACAATTGGTCCTTTTCCCTTAACTAAATCCACTACTTCTCCAAATTCACCATCATAAACTCTATCATATTTTTCTACGAAATATATCTTATACATTTTTTCATTACAAAATGAATATGCAGTAGGAAATGGATTTAAACCTCTTACAAAATTATATATCTTTTCCATAGAATGATCCCAATGTATCTCACATTCCTCTTTTTTTATTGGTTTAACAAAGGTTACCTTTGTTTCATCTTGAGGAATTCTAACAGCAGTTCCATTTTCTATCATATTTAAAGCCTCTAACAATGTTTCACTTCCTATTATAGCTAATCTATCATGTAAATCCTCTAGTGTATCCATTTCATTTATAGGTGTTTTAGCTTGCAGAATTATATCTCCAGCATCTAATTCCTTAACTATATCCATTATAGTTACTCCACTTTCCCTCTCACCATTTATTATAGCAGCATGAATTGGAGCAGCCCCTCTATATTTAGGTAAAAGTGATGAGTGTACATTGATTATCCCTTTTTTAGGAATATCTATTAATTCTTGAGGTAAGATCTTACCATATGCTACCACTACTATAACATCAGGATTTAATTTTTTTACTAGTTCAATAGTTTCATCTGCCTTTACTGAATTAGGTTGATAAACAGGAATATCATTATCTAAACCATATTGTTTAATTGGATTAAATTTTATTTTTTTCCCTCTTCTATTAGGTTTATCTACCTTAGTAAATATACCAATCACATCATGATTTTTATCTAGTTTTTTTATTGAATCTAATGCAAATTCAGGTGTTCCCATAAATAATATTCTCAATTTTTTCTCCTTCTTTGACCCTTTATTTTCCTAGTTTTTTTAATGTTTCTTTTTTCATATTCAGTAGTTTTTTACTTACCAATCTTTTTGCCACAGGTGCTATCTTATCTACAAATAAAATGCCCTCTAAATGATCATTCTCATGTTGGAATGCACGGGCCCAAAGGTCTTCTAGCTCCTCTTCCACACTCTCACCGTTTTCGTTTAAGTACTTTACTTTTAAACTTTCAGGTCTTTTTACTTTTTTATGTATTCCAGGGACACTTAAACACCCCTCCTCATAATCTATACATTCTTTAGAATATTCAATAAATTCAGGGTTAATTACCTTTCTAACTATTCCTTCCTCTGCCTCTACTACAAATAATCTTAAATTTAGACCAGCTTGGGGAGCTGCAAGACCAATCCCACTTATCTCTCTCATGGTTTCTACCATATTATCTAATATTTCCCTAATACTATCATCAACTTTCTCTACATCTTTGTTTTTATTTCTAAGTACTGGATCTCCATATGTTCTTATTTCATAAATCATTATTTCACCTCTTACATTAAATTTATAGGATCTACATCCACTATTATCCGATATTTGTTTTTTTTATCATTACTTTTAAATTTAAGAACAGCTTGTATTATTTTTTTCTTTAACTTACTGATCTCATTACGACTACCCTTTATAAATATCTGACTCCTATAATTTCCACTCATCTTATAAATTGGAGGTGTCATAGGTCCATAGATCTCTAAAGTATCTTTTTTTATCTCTTTATAAAAAGTTCTAGTGTATTCTTCTAAACCATCCTCTTCCTTAGAAGAAACAATAATATTTATTATCCTTGAAAATGGAGGATAACTCAAAATTTTTCTGTTTTCTATCTCTTCCTTATAAAATCCTTCATAATCATTATTTATAATTTTTTGAATTACATAATTATCAGGTTGATAGGTTTGGACTATTACTTCACCTTTTTTTTCAGCTCTACCTGCCCGACCTGATGCTTGACTTACTAATTGAAAGGTTTTTTCCCCAGCTCTAAAATCAGGAAAATTTAGTATACTATCAGAATTTATTATTCCTACAAGAGTTACTTCAGGAAAATGAAACCCTTTAGATATCATCTGTGTTCCTACCATTATCTTATATTTTTTATTTAAAAAATCAGAATATATCCTGTTGTGGGAATCTCTAGTTTTAGTAGTTTCAGAATCTACACGTAAAATAGGTAGATCAAAAAGTTCATTTAACTCCGATTCTACCCTCTCTGTTCCCTTCCCTGAAAATTTCAATGCTTTTTCACTACAATTACTACAAATATTAGAATATTTTTTGGTATATTCACAATAATTACACTTATAAAGACCATCTTTTTTATAATAACTAAGGGATATGGAACAATGGGGGCAAGTTTCTATGTGCCCACATTCATGACACTGGACAAAAGTTGAATATCCTTTTCTATTTAAAAGGAGCATTATCTGTTCATTTTTTCTTAGCCTTCCAGCCATATGTTCTATTAGGCTTTCACTAAAAAAATCTTTTTTTTCTCCCTTCATATCAACTAACTTCATACTTGGTTCAATTGCTTCCCCATATCTTTTTTTTAGTTCTAACAATTGAAATACACCATGTGTAGCATGATAATAGGATTCTATAGAGGGGGTAGCTGATCCTAATAATACTTTAGCTCCCTCTATCTCCGCTCTTTTTATAGCTACATATTTTGCATTATACCTAGGGTTACTCTCTTGCTTATAAGTTCCTTCATGTTCCTCATCAATTATTATATATTTAAGATCTTTTACAGGTGCAAAAATTGCAGATCGTACTCCTAATACAACTCTTTTTTCCCCTGAATAAATACTTTTCCATTCAGTGGCTCTTTCTTTTGGAGTTAGTTTACTATGTAAAATTGCGATTTCATTAAACTCTCGCTTAAATCTATCTACCATCTGTGGAGTAAGAGAAATTTCTGGGACTAAAAATATGGCTCCTCCTTTCCTTTCCAACGCATCTTTTACAAGCTCAATATATATCTCTGTTTTACCAGAACCAGTTACCCCTTTTAAAAGATAGTATCTTTTAGTTCCTCCTAATATTTTATTCTTTACCTCTGCTTGTTCCATAGTCAAATTTGATTTTTTTTTATTGTATCTATATTTTATACTATTTTCTTCATTTTTTAAATACTTATTTTCTTTAATTGTATTATTTTCTAATACAACTTTAGATTTTATGAACTTATCTAGTATTTTTTTACCAAATTTTTGTACCATTGTAGTTTTAGCAGCTGTCTTTTTTTTAGTAATATAGTCTATAAATTCTCTTTCATTTTCATCCATTGGAATGACTGATTTATTAAAAATAATTTTTTTACTATAGGAAATTTTTATATCTTTAGGCCTCGACACCCCTAAAATATCTCCAAAATTACAGAGATAATAATTTCTTATCCATAAAAAAAGATCTATCAATTCCTTTGAATAAGACACCTGTTCCTCTACTCGACCTAAGATTTCACTTATTTTAAACTCATGATCAATAGATCTATCTTCATAGAGAATTATTCCTATTTTTTTGGTTTTCCTAAAGTCTATCCAGACATGATCTCCTACCTTATATTTTTTATTTCTATCTGAATAGGTGTAAAAACCATTTTCTAATCCCTCTACATATAATACATAGTTCATAATATCACTACCTTAATTTTATCTTTATTTTTTTTATATTCTTAATCTTTGTTCCTGGTTTAGGAGATTGTTCTATAACTCTACCCTTACCATCAATTTCTATTTCAATCTTATATTTATTTGCTATCATTAAAGCTAATCTTATACCATTACTTCTAAAATCTGGCAATAAATCAAAATCTATATTTTCAGAAAAAATATTTACATCCCCTTCACCATCTAAAATATCTATATTTTCTGGGGTGATTTCTTTGTATTTTAATATTCTATCTAAAGTATTTTTAAATACTGGAGCAGCTACCCAAGCTCCAAATTTTTTCCAGTATCTTTCTGCATTAGGTTTTTCAAACATCATCAAAATTATATATTTTGGATTTTCTGCCGGAAAAATTCCTGTAAATGAAGACATATACTCGTGTTTAAGGTACCCTCCACGACCACTTATCTGTGCTGTCCCCGTTTTACCTCCAATAGAATATCCTGGAATAGCACCATTTTTTCCAGTACCATTTTCAACTGTGTCTTTGAGCATCTCCCTTAGTTTTTTAGAAGTTGCTTCAGATATCACTTGTCTTTTAGGATTAGGTATATTTTTTTTTATAGTTACTCCCTCTGATGTCTTTATATTATCTACCAAATAAGGCTCATAATATATCCCTCCATTTACAGTAGTAGCTAAAGCTGATATCATTTGAAGGGGGGTTATGGCTATTCCCTGTCCATAGGACATTGTATATTTTTTCATCCCATCCCATTTTTTATAAGAAAGTTGTCTAGGAGCTAATTCTCCAAATATATCTATCCCTGTTTTATCATATAAATTAAATTTTTTTAAATACCTTTCAAATATCGATGGATCTAATTTTTCTGAAATTAGAGACATACCTACATTACTAGAAATTCTCATGACTTTTTGAGGACTTATTTGTCCAATTCCATGGGAATCACTATCTCTTATCTTGTGACCGTGTCTCAAGATATATCCATTTGGATTGTCAAGTCTTGTGCTGTCATTTATCACACCTTCTTCATATGCTGCTGCCATAATTATTGGTTTAAAAATTGATCCCATCTCATATTGTGATCTTATAGCTCTATTATTTAAATATGCTATATTCTTTGCTCTTGGATAACTAGACATAGCTAGTATTTTCCCATTACTTGGATCCATTATTATTCCAACAGCTGATTTAGGAGTTACTTTTTTAAATTGTTTCTGCATCTCATCATCTAAGATATATTGAATATAATAGTCTATAGTCAACTGTATATTATTTCCATCTTCTTCTAAAAAATCATTATTTTTTTTATCTGATGGAAGGAGTAAATTTCTAAAATTAGTATAATACCCATTTTTTTCTATTTGATTTTTTTTTAAATATTTATCATAATACCTTTCTACCCCATAAGCTCCTAACTTTCTATTTTCTATCTCTGAAAAAGCACCCATAAAACCTATTATCGGAGCCATTTCATAGTAAGAAAAATATTTTCTTTCTGTTGAATATTCAAAAAATATTTCATTGGACTGGATCTTATACTTCGATAATATCTTATCAATCTCATTTTTTTCTAGCTCATTGACCTTACTTATTACCTTCATATACCTTTTTTTTCTTTCATAATTATCTTTCAACTTAATTTTAAAGTCTTTAACAGTAAAAGGTTTTATTTTTTTTAATGCTTTTAATATTTCATCTTTTTCTTTTAATATATAAAATCTTTTTGGATCTATTATAACTCTATAGACATCTACATCATAGGCTAGCTCCCTCCCTGTAGAATCTAATATTTTACCCCTTTTACCATTGAGATAATATTTACCATAACTTTGCTGCTTTGCTAAAGTTGTAAATTTTTCATATTTTATAAGTTGAATTTGTATTAATCTTAACCCTAAAACGCCAAAAAAAAGTACAGTAATAAAAGAAAATAAATATGACCTTTGATTGAACAGCTCCATACAGTTAGATTTTTTTAATATTAATCTAACTGTATTTCCAAACAAAAAAAATATAAGTAAAGCAACTGTGACTTTAATTTTATTGAGCAAAAAAAATAATATAATCAAAAAAATTATCAATAGGTTTATAATTCTTACTATTTTTCTTCTTTTTTCCACCTATCCACCTCTTTTATTTATATGATAAAAAGAGCGGTATTCCGCTCTTTTTTCTTTTCTTTAAGGAATATTATTGTAATTTTTCTATTAATATATCCATAACCATTTTAGGATTTGCTTTCCCTTTAGATGCTTTCATTACTTGTCCCATAAGTCCCTTTATAACCCTTGGTTTCCTTCCTTCATCAGCTATTTTATAATCTTCTATTAACTTAGGATTTTTTACTAACACTTCCATCACCATATTTTCTATCTCAGAAGTATCAGCTAACTGTGCCATCTTTTCCTCTTCTACAATTGTAATAGGAGATCTTTTATCATTTAATTTAATATGGAATAATTCCTTAGCTATTTTACTAGATATAGCGCCCTTATCTATTAAGATTATTATCTCACCTAATTCTTTTGAACTGATAGAAAATTCATTTATAGTTTTATTAGTATCTTTTAATACTCTAAGGACCTCTGTCAAGATCCAGTTACAACTAAGTTTTGGATTGTTAGAAGTTTTTATTAACTCTTCAAAATAATCTCCTAACTCAATACTATTAGATAATATCTCTGCATCTTTTTCATTGATCTTATAACTTTTTATAAATCTTGCCATCTTAGCGACTTTCGATTCTGGCATCTCATCTTTTAATGTTTTTAACTGTTCATCTGTTATTACTACTCTTACTAAATCTGGTTCAGGAAAAAATCTATAATCCATAGCTTCTTCCTTACTTCTCATTATCCTAGTTACCTGAGCTTCTTCGTCCCAAAGTCTAGTTTCTTGGTTTATTTCCCCACCATTTTCTATCTCTTCTATCTGTCTACTAATCTCATAATCAATCGCACGGGCTACACCTTTAAACGAATTTAAATTTTTAACTTCTACCCGTGTTCCAAATGTTTCACTTCCTTTATACATTACAGATATATTAGCATCACATCTAAGGGAACCTAATTCCATAGAAACATCTGAAATTTTCGTATATTTTAATGCATCTTTCACTAAATTTAAATATTGATATGCTTCCTCTGAACTCCTCATATCTGGTTCAGACACAATTTCTATAAGGGGCATAGATGCTCTATTAAAATTTATAAAAGTTTCTTCCCCTGCATGGATAGATTTTCCCGCATCTTCCTCTATATGAATCCTAGTAACTCCTATCCTTTTCTCCAACCCATTGGATAATTTAATATCTATATGACCATTTTCAGCATATGGATGATCAAATTGAGTTATTTGATAGTTTTTAGGAGTATCTGGATAGAAATAATTTTTTCTATCAAACTTACTCTCTTTATTTATATTACACCCCAATGCAAATCCTGCTTTAATTGCGTAATCTAACACTTTTTTATTGAGTTTTGGTAATGCTCCAGGATGTCCTAAACATATTGGACATGTATGTGTATTTTCTGATGAATTATCATAATCACTACTACATCCACACCATACTTTTGTTTTTGTATCTAATTGACAATGTATCTCTAGTCCAATTACTGATTCCCATTCTATAGCCATATATATTCTCCTTCTTTATTATTTTTTATTGTCCCCTCTGTCCTATAATTCTATAGCTCTGGTATTTCAACCTTTGTATATGCTTTTTCATAAGCATCCCCAGCTTTTAATATAGTTACTTCATCAAAAGGTTTACCCAAGAGTTGCATCCCAACTGGAAGGTTGTCTATTTTTCCTGCTGGAATTACGAGTCCTGGAATTCCTGAAAGATTCGCTGGTATTGTAAATACATCCTCTAAATATAGTTCCACAGGAAGCTTCTTATCAGTCAGTTTAAAAGAAGTCCCAGGAGTAGCTGGAGTTAAGATCATATCTACTTCATTAAATGCTTTTTCAAAATCATTTTTAATAAGTCTCCTAACTTTTTGAGCTTTTTTATAATAAGCGTCATAATATCCTGCACTGAGTACATAGGTTCCTATCATAATCCTTCTCTTTACTTCGGGACCAAATCCTTCACTTCTAGTTTTAATATACATATCTTCTATCCCATTGTAACTGCTAGCTCTATATCCATATCTTACTCCATCAAAACGAGCTAAGTTTGAACTCGCCTCTGCTGGGGCAATTATATAATAAGTTGCTGGGGCAAATTCTGTATTAGGTAAACTAATTGATATAATCTCCGCACCTAATTTTCTAAAATTTTCAATAGCATCTTCAATTACCTTTTTTATCTTAGGATTTAGTCCCTCAATAAAATATTCTTTAGGTATTCCTATCTTCATACCTTTTATATTTCCATCTAAGCTCGCTGTAAAATCAGGCATTTCTAGTTCCATAGAGGTAGCATCCATTTCATCGTATCCACCTATTACATTAAATAAAGTTGCTACATCCTCTACACTTCTACCCATTGGTCCTATTTGATCTAAAGATGAAGCAAAAGCCATGAGTCCATACCTAGAAACCCTTCCATAAGTAGGTTTTAATCCAACTATCCCACAAAATGCAGCTGGTTGTCTTATACTTCCACCTGTATCAGATCCCAATGATAATGTTACCTGTCCCGATGAAACTGATGAAGCAGATCCACCTGATGATCCACCTGGAGTCCTCTCTAAATCCCAAGGATTTTTACATTCTTTTACATAAGATGATTTCGTAGTAGATCCCATAGCAAATTCATCCATATTAGTCTTACCTATTATTATTGCTCCTGCTTCCTTTAATTTTTTTACTACAGTAGCATCATAGATCCCTTCATAATTTGAAAGTATCTTTGATGCTGATGTTGTTAGATCTCCCTTAGAGACCATATTATCTTTTATAGCAATAGGAATTCCTTCTAAAGGTCGTAGTTCTTCCCCTCTAGCTATTTTTTCATCCACTTTCCTTGCCTCTTCTAGGGCACTTTCTTTTTTTAATAAATTAAAACTTCCAAGTTTTATTTCAGTCTTTTCAATCCTATCAAATATATTGTTTATTAACTCTACTGCTGTTATTTTTTTTGCTTTTAACATAGCAGTTAGTTCTGTTGCTGTATGTTTATATAACATCTTATCCTCCTTGTATTTAGACCTCATCTATCATGATGACACACCTTCTCCCAGTTTAGGAGAAACTACTTAAAAGAAGAGGTTCATTATTTATTTTTTATATCTATTTATCTCATATATTGTTTTAGCTATTAACACTCCTAAAAATCCTGCCAAAATTATATCACTCAACCAATGTCGTGTCCCATAAACTCTAGAACAACTCAATATTAATGCATAAATTATAGCCAGTAACCTAATAAATTTATTTTCATACCCATAATAAAATGAAAAAGCTACTCCTACCGATACAATTGCATGACCTGAAGGTAAACTTGCACTTGCACTTTTAAATGGATTTATACTTTGATCCCCATTAATCCAAGATGCCCAATTAAAAAACTGATAAGGCATCATATTCACATCAGGTCTCAACCTAGATATAATATATTTTAATATATTTACTATTAACCCTCCTGCAATTATTGTCATAAGAGCTTCTTTAGAAGTTTTTTTTAATCTTTCATTTTTAAACAAAGTCCCTAGGAGAAGTAATATTACTACAGTACCTGCTGTTGTGTCTCCATCTCCTTGACTGGCAAAAAATCTTTCATATTTTGAATATTTTTCTTTACTAATTTTTTCTATCTTAGCTTTTTGTTTTAAAATTATTATCTCTTCAGGTGTAGCTGTTCTAGCTTTATTTTCTATTCCCTGTAAAGTTTTATCATAATATTTATTAGAAAATTGTTTAGCTACAGGAAGATCTAAATAAACTATACTAAATACAGTTATAACAATTCCTCCTAAAGCAATCTTTTTATATCTTATAAAATTTCTTAAAAAAGCTCCTATAAACCCCTTTAAATAACCCTCTCTCAATATATCTATAGCTATGAAAATAACTATTATTATCATTAATATCTCTTTATCCACTATTTTCGTCCTTTAAAATTATATACTTTATATATATAATATTCCCTTTGAATCCTTCCCCACCTTTTGAATATAACAGTGTCTACTAACTCTACCTTATCAAATAAAAATTTATCTTTTGGTTTTCTATTATAAAATGAATGAGCTATAAAGATACCGTTTTTTCCAACTACTTTATCCCTATCTCTCCAATAATCAAATTGACTTGTTCCACCACTGAGATTATAAACATATTCTTTTTTTGGGAGGTAAGCAGCTAGTTGGGAAGATGTTTGATATCTCTCTCCAAATAAAAACCATTCACTCCCATCTTTTATAGACTCATCATATATCTGTTGTACCCTAGTTGCAGCTATATTCCATCCTTGCATATCAGCTAAAGCATTTTCTTTTGGCTTTAAAGGAACTATGAGAGTAATAGCTACAAAATATAAAATTAAAGATAAACTTGCACTAAGTTTAATCCCTATCCGCCATAGTTTATTAAACTCAATATATTTTGTAAAAACAATTATCATAGGTATATAAGCACAAGCTAACCAATGAACTTTTGAATTGTTAGAAAGGGAACTAAATGTAAATACAACTATTAATGGTAGTGCAAACCAAAACAATATATTTACATCTGGTTTTTTAAAGTTCTTTATAGATGTTATAAATATCCCTAGTAATAAGATAGGAGATACTACACCTATCTGCCCCCCTACAAATTGAAAAAACTTTGTAGGTCTAAACCGAAATGTTTTACTTTGTCTTCCCTCTAAATGAAATTCAAAAGATCCCCAATTATGGGTATAATTCCAGTAGATAACTGGTGTAAATATTATTATAGATAAAATAAATGCTATATATGGCTCTTTTTTAAAGAGCCAAAATCTATTTTCCTTACTGAGTAATAGATAGAAAAATATACTTGGATATACCATAAACATATTATATTTACTTAGTAATCCAAAACCTGTCAATATAGCTATTATATACCAAGATTTAGAATCTTTTTCATAGATCACTTTTAAAAAATAATAAAGAACCATGGTGTACAATAAAATTAATGGTGAATCTGGAAGGGTCATGATAGAAAGAAATGAATACAGTGGCAATATATTAAATATTAATACTGTAATACCTGCTATCCTTTCATTTTTATATAGATAATAGGAGATCTTATAGATATAGATACTTGTTATAGATATCATCCCAACTGAAATTAGCCTTATAGAAAAATTATTTTCCCCAAAGATTGATGTCATTAATCTTATTAGATAAGCAATCAATGGAGGATGATCATAATAACTCATCCCTAGATTTCTTGACCATAGTAGATAGTACGCCTCATCATCAGACAAATTTAAATAACTTCCTATCATTAGTCTAAAAATTGTAATTCCTACTAAAAAGATTATAATTTTTTTTTTATTAAAATTATCTAATATGTTCTTTATCATAAAGTTTCTCCTTAGTTTTCGCTGACAGTTCTCGGCACTGCAAATGTTCCATCTACTTTATCAGGAGCATTTTTTATAGCTTCCTCTTTCGTTAAGGATTTTACTATTTTATCTTCTCTAAATGAATTATAGATGTCATTTACTTGTGTCATAGGCTCTATCCCCTCTACATTTGCTTCATCTAATTTAGATACAAACTCTAAAATATCATTTAATTCACTCTGTAAACCCATAATTTCTGATTCCTTAAATTCCAACATAGATAATTTTGCTACTTTTAATACTTCTTCTCTAGTTAATGCCATCTTTTCCCTCCATATTTTTTTTTAACCTCTTTTGCTCTAACAAATAAAGTCTATATTTTTTAATTTTCCTTTAAAATTTTTTTATTGGCTCTCATCCACAATACTTTTAATATAGCTTCTAAAAATATTTTTTTACTCATCTTTGAATGCCCTAAGGTTCTGTCTTCAAATACAATTGGTGTTTCCTTAATTTTCATACCTTTTAACCACACTTTATAATTTAATTCCACTTGAAAAGAATAACCATTCGATACTATTTTATCTAAATTTAAATTTTCTAAAGTTTTTCTTTTAAAACATTTAAACCCACCGGTAAAATCTTTTATAGGAGCACCTAAGATTATCCTTGAATATAGACTCCCTCCACGGCTAACAAATTTTCTTATAATTCCCCAGTTTACAACTCCACCACCAGGCACATATCTACTCCCAATCACCAGATCATGAGTTTTTATCTCCTTTAAAAATTCAGGTATATATTTTGGATTATGGGAAAAATCTGCATCCATCTCAAATATATAATCATAATCTCTTGCTAAAGCCCATTTAAATCCAGCAATATAAGCTGTTCCCAAACCTAATTTTTCACTTCTTCTAAGGATAAACAACTTATCTTTATATTTCTTATCCATCAATCTTTCTATAATTTCATAGGTCTTATCTGGAGAATTATCATCTACTACTAATATGTTCAAGTTATCTTTTACCTGGTATATCTCTTCTAATAGTTTTTCTACATTTTCACTTTCATTGTAAGTAGGTATAATTATCAATGTTTTTTTCATTTTTTTCTCCTTTTATTCTCGAAATGTTATAAAATAATTCCCAAAAAAATTAAAAAATGTAGCTGCTCCTATCCCAATTATTTGGCCAATTATCTTAATAATCTTATCAGGATTAGTTTCTAAATATTTTTTTATTATATCATAGGTCAATTCATTCCCTGATAAAATTTGTACTACTATCCTTAAAATAGTTAGATTAATTAAAAAATTTAATAAACTTATCATAAAAAAATGTAGATATTTTTTCTTTATAGTTTTATTTTTTCCCTTATCTTTAAAGGTCCAAATAAAATTTAAATAAAAGTTACTGCTCACTGCAAATAAAAAAGCTACTGTAGCAGCTATAAGATAGTTTACATCTAAATTAATAAAAGCTGTATAGATTAAAATATTTACTATTACTCCACTAGCACCTACTAGACCAAACTTCATAAATATTTTAATTATCTCCAACTTTTTACCTCCCCCTCTAAACATTTTTTAAATATTTTATCTCATCTTTTGTGAGGAATCTATATTTTCCAACTTCTAAATTCCCCATAGCAATAGTCCCTATCTTTACTCTAGTCAAACTTATAACCCTATGTCCAATAGCATCTAACATCCTTCTAACTTGACGATTTTTCCCCTCTCTAATGGAAACTGTTAACCAAGTAGTACTTCCCTCTTCCTTTAAAAATCTAACTTTGGCAGGTAGAGTCAAACCATCTTCTAATTTTATTCCAGCTTTTAGTTGCCCTAGTTTTATTTTTTTTATAATTCCTGCAGCTTGGATCAAATATTTTTTATATACCTCTCCCTTAGGATGGATTACTTTATTATATAGATCACCATCATTAGTAAGTATAATCATTCCTTCAGTATCATAATCTAATCTTCCTACTGGATAAATCCTTTCCTTTGTTTTTATAAAGTCTATTACAGTTTTTCTACCTCTATCATCTTTTACTGCACTTATTACTTTTTTAGGTTTATTTAAAAGATAGTATACTTTTTTTTCTTTTGTCTTTCCAATTAATTTTCCATTTACTAAAATTTCATCCTTAATATTAACTTTTATTCCTGGACTCGGGTACTGCCCATTGATAGTTATTTTTTTTTCTTCGACCATCTTATCTATCTCACGCCTTGATCCTATCCCCATAGATGCAAGGTATTTATTTAATCTTACTTTTTCCATTTTTTCCTCCAGTTTTTCTATATCATAAATTTAGTTACTTTTTTCTATCTTATCTGTATCTGTGTCTATTTCTTTTCTTATCTCTGTGTAATTTGGCAATTTTGTTAAATCTTCTAGATTTAAATAATTTAAAAAATTATCTGTTGTACTGTATAGATTAGGCCTTCCAATTGTTTCTAATTTTCCACTTGAATAGATCAATCCTTTTTCCTCTAAGTTATGAATAAGTTTTTCTACACTTACTCCTCTTATAGACTCAATATGACCTTTAGTTACTGGTTGTTTATATGCTATGATAGACAAAGTTTCCATAGCTGCCCTAGATAATTTTTTAGGTTTACTCTCTTGATTAAAAAAGTTATAAACAATTTCTCCATATTTAGGGTTAGTTTCAAAATGTATCATTCCCTTTTCAATTTTTAAATTTATACCACAATTTTTTTTCTCTTCCCTTAACTCTTTTAGATATTCCATTATATTTTCTATATCTATATTATAAAATTTAGCCAATTCCTTTATCTCTAATTCCGATGCTAAATATAAGATAGCCTCTATTTCTTTTATTATATTTTCCTTATTCATTCTTCACTCCTATCATAAACGGTATTTAAATATTTAGATGTAAGGTATATATCGATACCACTATCTTCATACCTTCTTTCACCAATCAAATAAATTTTATTTGGTATTTTCATAGAGTTTTCCCCTATATCCTCATTGATTTGTAGTAGGTTCATATCTCCATATTTTGATAGATTATTCAGGTATAGTCCTCCTATTAAATTTAAATTTTTTTCAATATCTACATTTTTTTCAAAACTAAAATAAGAATACCTCTTAAATACACTACCACTATAAAGTTTATCTACCAGTTTTTTTGTCTCTAAATCACTATAAAAAAATAGGTACTCCCATTTTGAATAAGTAGTTTTCCTATCTGATATATATTTTTTTATCCCGTCATCTAATATAAAGTTTATAGACAAATATTTTTTTATTCTTTCTTCCATATAAACATATTTTTTTTTCTTACTTGTCTCTCTATAGGACTTTAAAATATTATAGGTATAATAATAGATCTTAAATTCATAACCTTTTTCCAAAAATTTTTTTTTATTAAGATCTTTTTCTATACTTTCCACTATTTTATCGATCTTACTTTCAATTTTTTTTCTATTTTCATTTAAAAACTTAATATCATTTGATTTTTTTAAATATGTTAAGTATATATATCCTTCTTGGACATCTTTAATCGTTAACCTCATATTGTTAAGGTAAGACATTTCTTTTTCTTTTTTTATTAATCTAGTTACAATCTGTTTAGCATCTTCAAAATAACCGTATTTTATAAATACCATAGCTGTATAAAGCACATCTCTTTTTAGAAATGTTTCCCTTAATCCAATATTTGTATAGTAGTTGAATCCATCGGTAGAGGTTTTTAGATATATCAAAAATCTCTCTACTATTTTTTGTGTTTTAGCGTCAATTGCTAAAGATATTGGTTGTAGCCACTTTTCCCAATATCTTTTTTCTAAAGATATCAACCTTTTAGAACTTTCAAAAGAAAGATATTCTGGAACTTTTCCATATCTAATTTGAACTATATCTGAATTTTCTTTATCTAATAACTTCATTTGGCTGGACATTACTATCCTTTGGTCCCTATATTTTATGGAATAATCTTGTATTTTTTTTAGTTTAAATGCCTCTAAATCACTAACAGGAATTATATATCCTTCCATTTTATTTTTTAAATTTTTTATATAGATGTTTTTATTATATTTATAATAATCTTTTGTTTTTTTATATTCTATTATTCCATTTCTATCGGACATATTAAAAAAATATAAAAATTCCAAAGGTTCCTCTTTTTTTATTTGATAATTATTTATTATATAAAAAGTTTTTTTATCTATCATAGATGGAATATAAGTTGTTTTTACTTTTCCGAATGGAAGCTTAGCAACAGATTCAAACATGTTTGTTCTAGGTATAAATTTTTTAGAAATAATATAATCCGACAAAAGATAATATTCCCCCTTATAATATACCCCTACTTCAATGCTATCTATATCTGCTTTATAAACTCCCATATCCCCATTAAATCTAGTTATTTTATTATACTTTTCATTATATTTAAAACTTATTCTTCCATTAGAAGTTATGAAATCACTGCTCGAAAAAAGGAGGGTGTTTAGAATGAAAAAAAATAGTATAGTTTTTTTCATCTGTCCTCCCCTCCTCTTTTATTTAATAATCTTTCTCTGGAGATATTAAAACACTCTTATACTCATCAAAATTTTGCAATAATATCTCTATCCCATTTACTACACAATTTAATGGGTTTTCAGAAGGTATAACTTCTAGTTGGATACTCTCTGCTATTTTTTGATCTAAACCTCTAATTCCAGCTCCTCCACCAGTTAATATAATTCCCTTTCTTTTAATATCAGCTGACAGCTCAGGTGGTGTTTTTTCTAGTACTAATTTTATCTCTTCAATTATCTTCTTTATTAGAGGCATTATAGCTTCTTGTACCTCCAATGAGGATATTGTTACATTTTTAGGTAGTCCATTCAAAATATTTCTTCCACTTATTTCATAGGTTATTTCTTCATCCTCTGCCAAGGCAGTAGCTATATTTACCTTTATATCTTCAGCTGTTTTTTCCCCTATAAGTAGATCATGTCTCTGTCTTACATATTCCCCAATAGCCACATCAAATTTGTCTCCTGCAATTTTTAATGAAGATGTTCTTACTATTCCTCCCAGTGAAATAACTGCTATCTCAGTAGTACCACCACCAATATCAACTATTAAATTACCTTCTGGATTAAAAATATTTATCCCAACCCCAATAGCTGCTGCCATAGGTTCCTCTATTAGATAAGCTTCCCTAGCTCCTGCCTCTATAGTTACATCTATCACAGCTCTTCTTTCTACTTGGGAAACCCCTGCTGGAACACATATTACCACCCTTGGACTGCTAAAAAAAGTTCTTTTATGAACTCTTTTATAAAATTCACGCAACATTTTTTCAGCAACCTCATAATCTGCTATTACACCATTTCTTAAGGGTCTTATAGCTTCACAACTATATGGAGTTCTTCCTATCATTTTTTTTGCTTTTTCCCCTACAGCAATTATATCTTTTGTCCTTGTATTTATAGACACTACTGATGGTTCATTTAATACTACCCCTTTATTTTTTACACACACCAATGTGTTTGCTGTCCCTAAATCTATACCCAGGTCCTCTGAAAAAATCCCAAACATATTTTTAGTTAACTTTAATATTTTTAACATTTGATCCTCCTACAATTCTATTATGTCTTGTATGTTTATACTGTATTTTTTCAAATCGTCTACAAATTTTGAGATCGGGAATCCCATAACATTATAAAACTCACCCTCGATCCTTTCAATTAATATTCCTGATCCTACACCTTGTATCCCATAGGAACCAGCTTTATCCATTGGCTCTCCTGTCTTTATATACCAATTTATATCTGATTTTGATAATTTTTTAAATTTCACAATAGTCTTATCATAGCTTGAAATAAATATTCCTTTACTCTTATTTATTAAAGAATACCCAGTCACTACTTTGTGAGTTCTACCTGAGAGGTTGGTCAACGTTATAAAAGCTTCATCACAATCCTTTGGTTTCCCCAAGATCTCATCGTCCAAAATAACAACAGTATCTGCTGATAATACGAATTCATCTGGATAAGATTTAGCAACTTCTAATCCTTTTTTTATAGCTATATCTATTACCTGTTCAATCAGATCTGTTTTATCACTTACTTCCTCTATTTCAGCAACAATTACTTTTATTTTTTTTATCCCAAATTCATTTAAAATCTCAAGTCTCCTTGGAGATTTAGAAGCTAGTATCATATGAGCACCTCTTATATTTTAAATTTAACTATCTTTATTCATTTTTTTTCTTATCTCTGAAATTATTTCTTTTATCTCTCTTTCTTTTTTATTTTCAATTATAATTTGTTTTTCTTTCTCTATTTTTTCACGTTTTTCCTTCTTTATAATTTGTTTTTTTATTTTTGCTTTTTCCCTTATTAACTTTTTTATCTTTTTCCGTTTTTCACGATTTTCTTTAAGATAATATTTCACTATTTTCCTTACTATATCTCCTATTATTTTTCCAAATAATATAAATAATGAAAAAAATAATACTGTTCCAGTAACTGCAATATTAACATTAATAGGCACTAAAAAATAAAATTTATAAAGGATCATCGTTATTAGCATCCCCAAATTTTTATCTACATAAAGAAATACAAATATTTTTTTTTCTAATTCTTCCTTTCCTAAATCATTTGTATAAAATAACAACTGAAGGTTAATAAAACATATTAATAAAATAAAGAAAAAATTAAGCCTCGTTAAAAAGACCGTCCTTTTATCTGAATCTAATATAAAGTCTGAAAAAATACTCAACAATAAGTATGGAATCAAGATACTTCTAAAACAGCCCAATATTTCATCTAATTGTTCATAAGTTTCACTGAAATACATATTCTTTCCGACTATAGTATAGGTATATATCAAAAATGCTATTAAAATTATTTTTAATAAAATATTAAATTTTCTTTTCTTATTCAAAATTGACCATCCTATCTTTCCAAAATTAAACTTTTATTGTAATTTTATCATATGGAGTAGTAAAATACAAGTTTAGAACATGCAAATATCTAGCAGATATAACAATAATATCTATAATTTTCTAACCTTTATTTACTTTATATTTAATAAATTAAAACCAATTTTTATTTTCTAACTTTAGAATTTTTTATTATTCCAATCCCTAATTCTTATACCTTTATTTTTCCGCCCTCTCGTCTAACCATTTCAAAAGGTCATCATAGACCTCCTGCTTATTTATCTCATTTAGCATCTCATGACGTCCCCCTATATATAACTTTAAAATAATATCTTTATATCCAATTTTTTTATAAAATTTATATAGTTTTTTCACACCAAATCCATAGTCTCCTACAGGATCATCTAAACCAGAAACAATATAAATAGGAGTTTTTATATAATTTTTTTTATTTCCTACCTTCAATGATTCTCCTATAAGATAAAATAACCCCTTAAAATAGCTTGTATATGGTATAAATCCACAGTGAGGATCAGCCTCATATTCCTTTACACTTTTTTCATCTCTAGATAGCCATCTAAATTTTTTTTCTCCTAAAAACTTTAAATTATTTCTACCAAATAACAATTTATTTAATAAAAAATCCCTTCTATTTCCAAATAGTAGGAACAAGCTAGATAGAAAATACCCAAATTTTATTAAAAAATTATTTGGTCTTACAGATCCTGACAAGATGATCCCATGGCTTTTTACCCCTCTTTCAAGTAAAATTTGAGCCATAAAAGAACCCATGCTATGCCCTAATATAAAAAAAGGTTTATCGTCTCTAATTTTTTCAATAGAGTCTATAACTTCCTTTAAAGAACTTTTGAAATTATCTTTTACTAATCCTAATTCATCTTTTTTTTTTATATTGTTTCCATGTCCAATATGATCTATCATGGATACTCTATATCCATTTTTTTTAAAATAATTCCCCACCTCTTTGTATCTTTTCCAATATTCTCCCATACCATGAATTATAAATATAGTACCTTTTGTATTTCCTTTTAAAGGAGTTTCCCATAGTTTGATCTGATCTTTCATTTTTCATATCCCACCTTGTATAAATTAAATAAAGCTATATAAACACTAATTCACTTTTCCTATCTTCTCATTACAATAATACAATTTTATTATACTATATTTTTTTTTCTAATTTGATGGTATTTAAAAAATATTTTTTTCACTTAATTTTATTGACATCTAAAAATTTTAATAGTATATTAATGTTATTCTAAAAAACATTATACAAAACAATTTTTTTATTTTTTAATTTTAATGATTTTATTCTAAAAAGTATTATATAAAAACCATTTTTTTCTAGATCAACTATAAAATATTTAATCTCTAAAATTATAATACAATTTAATTGTCAATTTAAAGGAGGAAAAATGAACAAGAAAAAACATTTATCAGTAACAGCAATGGTCATGATTATCTTTGTAGCAGTTTTTGGCTTTGGAAATATAGCTAATAACTTTAAAGCTAGTGGGACCCAATCAACATCCATGTTTATTTTAGGAGCAATTATCTACTTTTTACCTATGTGTCTTATCATGTCTGAATTTGCGTCATATGCAAAAAATAGAACTGGTGGAATCTATTCGTGGATTGATATCGGTCTTGGAAAAAATGTAGCCTACTATGCTCTATGGTCTTATTTTGTAGCCAACATTTTTTATCTACCTACCTTAGCCTCAAGAGTTCCGACTTATTTATCTTTTGCCTTTACTGGAGACGCAAACCTAGGAAATTTTTCTATGGCTATTATGTCAGCGATCTCACTTATTGTAGCACTCCTTATAGGAATTAAATATGAAAATGGTTTTAGTAAAATATCTACACTTACAGGATATATTTCTTTAATTGTTGCAGGTATATTTTTAGTTGGAGGTATTGGAACCTATATGGGATTTTTTGGAACTCCTGCAACAGAATTAACTGTAAAATCTTTAGTGATGCCTATAAATACAAAAGAAAGTTTAGGAAATTTTCTCAGTACATTTGCTTGGATAATATTTGCTTATGCTGGTTCTGAACTAGTTGGAACATATGTTGACAAAGTTGAAAAACCAGAAAGAGATTTTTCAAGGGGGTTATTATTTTCAGCTTTATTAATTGGTATTTTATATGTACTTGGTATTATATCAATAGCTGCTTTTGGTACACCAGAAAATTATAGTAAGGTTTCCCTTGTAAATTCTGTAATAAGTGGTTATGCATTTATGGGTACTTCTTTTGGACTTGGAATATGGTTTGTTAAAATAATTGGACTTACTTATACAATAATTACTTTTGTTGCATTAGTTCTATGGTCACTAGCTCTTTCTAAATCAGTATTCAGTGAAGCACCTAAGGGAACTTTTCCTTCATGGATGACAAGAAAAACAAAAAATGGAGTTTTAAAAAATGCTCTTATATTTCAAACTTCACTATCATTTTTATTTATATTAATAACTACATTTGGTGGAAAATCAGCAGGAAATCTTTATTATAAAATCTATGATATGTCTACTATGGCATTTACTTTACCCTATTTATTTTTGAGTATTGCATATATAAAATTTAGAAAAGATGGTCATAAATCTCCATTTCAGCTATGTAAAAGTAATAGACTGGCATATTTTATAGGTGGAGTAGTTGTGCTACTCAATATAGCTGCTATTATATTTGCTGGATACGATCTAAGTACTCCTTTATCAGAACAAATGGATGTAATTAAATTATATTATGGTGGATTAGCTATGTTCCTAGCCATAGGTGCAATAATTAAGATGATTAAATTTAAAGATGAAAAAGTAGAAGTCGAATCTACAATTATTTAATTATATATAAAGAAAAAAGATCCTCAGGCAAACTGGGGATCTTTTTTCTTTATAATTTTTTCTAGATAATTAATCTTACATATGTTTTATAAGTGACAAAGCCTCTTCCCTAGTTGCAAGATTAGTTTTAAATATACCCCTAACTCCAGACGTTATTGTCTTTGATCCCGGTTTTTTTATCCCTCTCATAGTCATGCACATATGTTCTGCTTCTATAACAACCAAAACTCCTTTTGCACTAAGTTTACTCATTAAAGCTTCTACTATCTCACTATTTAATCTCTCTTGGAGCTGTGGTTTTTTAGATGCGACATCTACTACTCTAGCTAATTTACTTAACCCTGTTACTTTTCCACCTTCTGGGATATAAGCTATATGTACCTTCCCATAAAATGGCAATAAATGATGTTCACACAATGAATAAAATTGAATATCCTTCACTATTACCATATCATTGTGATCTACATGAAAAAATACAGATATCTCCTCTGCAGGATCTTTACCCAACCCTCCACAAATCTCACCAAACATCCTAGCGACTCTATCTGGAGTTCCTATCAAACCTTCCCTATTTATATCTTCTCCCATACCTTCTAAGATTAATTTTATCCCATCCATTATCTTTTTTTTATCCATAAATCTGCCTCCTAACTTTTTATTTTATCCTTATTTAAAGATCTAAAGACTTCATAAATATACTTATATTTCTTTATATTTTATCATATTTTCACTTTAAAATCATATGAAATAACTTTTCGAAAATTTTAATTAATTTAAAATTTTATTTTTGTATACCTACCCTCTCATTTGCCTTCTAAGGTGCCTCTAAAAAGTTCCCCTTGTGTTTATACCTCTCCCATCGAAATAAGGCAAACTATAAAGCCTTGAAACCATTGGTATTACTGGGACTGAGAGGCGGAAAAACAAAAAGGCTCTAAAGTAGCCTTAGGGGTATCAGAAAAAGCCTTAAGGGTAGCACAAGTAGCCTTAAAGGTAGTAAAAATAGTCTTATTTCTTACAAAAATTACAGTAATTCACGATAAAACATTTATTTAGATAGAATTTCTCCTTTAAATCACTTTATAGAGATTGCTATTTTAAACTAAGGGGGTTTATTTTTTATATAAATCAAGTTATTAGAAATAAAACATTGTATAGATATAAAGTTTCTTGAAAAAAAGTACTTTATATCTCTCTTTATATTATGAACACATTTCTTGTAATAGGTAGATAAATAGTATATAATATGTCGTTAGACACTGTTATAAGGAGGAAAAAATGAAAGAAAATTTAACCCCAAAAAAAATTGTAGAAGAGCTAAATAAATATATAATTTCTCAAGAAGATGCAAAAAGAAATGTGGCTATTTCATTAAGAAATAGATATAGGAGAAAACAGATTTCAGATGTAAAATTAAAAAATGAAATTAATCCTAAAAATATAATTTTAATAGGACCTACAGGTGTTGGTAAAACCGAGATCGCCAGAAGATTAGCAACTCTTACAGATTCACCATTTATCAAAGTAGAAGCTACTAAGTATACCGAGGTAGGATATGTAGGAAAAGATGTAGAATCTATGATAAAGGATCTTGTTTCTATCACCTTTAATAAAATAAAATCTAAAAAAATAGAAACATTGAGAGAAAAATATAAAGAATCAACCTTCCTTAAGGTAGCTAAACTTATAAAACCTTATGGAACGATTAATCTCAGTGAAAAAAATATTTTACTAGAAGAAGTAAAATCTGGAAAGTATGATTCCCAAGAGATTGAAATTGAAAAATATCAAAATTCTGATGCTCCAATCGTTGAAGTTTTTGCTACAGGGAATGAACCTAATGAAGATGGTGTAAAGGGTATCATAGATAATATTATGAGCTCATTTCCTGGGGGAAAGAAAAAATTAGTTAAGATGAGTGTCAAAAATGCCATTGAGTATCTTTTACGAACTGAGATCGAACAAAATATAGATTTAGAAGCATTAAAACCTCTAGCCATTGAAAAAGTTGAGGAAGATGGAATAGTCTTTATAGATGAGATAGATAAGATTGCAGAGAGGGAAGGAAGCCATAGTGAGATCTCCCGTCAAGGCGTTCAAAGGGATATCCTACCAATAATCGAGGGCACCACTGTTATGACAAAATATGGTTCTGTTCGAACAGAGCATATTTTATTTATTGCAGCTGGAGCTTTTACCCAGGCTAGCCCCAGTGATTTAATGGCTGAACTACAAGGAAGATTCCCTATAAAAGTAAAATTAAATACTTTAAGTAAAGATGATTTTGTAAAAATTTTAACCGAGATAGATTTTAATCTATTAACTCAATATAAAGAATTGTTGAAAACTGATAATGTTAATTTAAGTTTTACCAAGGGTGCTATAGAAGAAATAGCAGAGGTAGCCATTGATCTTAATGAAGAAATAGAAAATATAGGTGCCAGAAGATTATCTGGTGTTATTGAGAAAATCTTAAATGATATTATGTTTGAAGCTCCCTATGAACAAGAGACTAATATAAAAATTGGAAAAAAAGACGTTATTAAGATATTTAGTTACAATTTTGTAGAAGAAAATTTAGACAATTATATTCTATAAGATAACTAGAAATTAAGATTCAAGTCTTCTAATTCATATGTTCACAGAGAGGTCTTATTCATAAAAATTGAAAAAAAGAAAAGTGAGGAAAATATGTATTTAAAATGTGTAGAAATAGATGGATTTAAATCCTTTGCAGATAAGATAAAACTCGACTTTGATATGGGAATAACATCTATTGTAGGACCCAATGGAAGTGGAAAATCTAATATCCTAGATGCTATCTTGTGGGTATTAGGTGAACAATCTTATAAAAATATTAGAGCTAAAGAGAGCAGCGATATAATATTTTCTGGTGGAAAAAATAAAAAACCTAGAAATACTGCTATTGTGTCACTTTATATCGATAACGAGGATAAAACTTTAGATATAGATGATGAGATAGTCAAAGTAACAAGAAAAATAAATAAAAAAAGTGAGAATGAATATTATATAAATGATCAGAGATGTAGATTAAAAGATATCAATGAATTATTTTTAGATACAGGTGTAGGAAAAAGCGCCTATTCTGTAATTGGACAAGGAAAAGTTGAAAAAATAATCAGTGCCTCCAACAAGGAGATCAAAAGTATTATTGAGGAAGCAGCTGGAATAAAAAAAATTAAACTTCGTAAAGATGAAGCTATAAAAAAACTTTCTAAGGTGGAATTAGAAACTGATAAAATAAATCTTATTGTCAACGAACTAGAAGAAAATAAGGATAAAATTGAAAAACAAGCTGAAAAAGCTATTAAGTATAAGAAGATAGATGAAGAAGTAAATATTTTAAAAAAATCTATCTATTTAAAAGAGCACCAAATTAATCAAAAAATTGTAGATGATCTCTCTAAAGAAAAATTCGATTCTAGTCTTATCCTGAATACACTTGAAAAAAGTTTTACAGAAAAAGAAGTTACTCTAGAAAAGATCAATAGTAAAAGAAACCTCCTAAGTGAGGAGATAAATACACTCACCGATAAAAATATTGACTTAAAGAAAGATGTAGATAAATTAGTCAATGATAAAATTTTATATGGGGAAAGGGTCAAGGGATTCAATCGTGAGATCTCCAATAAAAAAGAGAGCTCAGAAAATTTAGAGATAAAATTAAAAGATCAAATCAAGGAATTAGATAGATTAAACTCTAAAAAAGATATTATTTTAGTTCAACTAAAAGATTTAGAGGGAGACAACTTAAAATATGAAAAACAAATAAGTGAATTTGAACTCCTACAAAAAAATTTAGAGGTCGAGATTGGAGTACAAAAAGAACATGTTATGGATTCTGAAGTAGGCAGATTAAAATTAATTGCTGAGATAGAAAACTCTGAAAAAAGAACCAAGAGTAGTGCCAATAAGATAAATGAATTAGATGAAGAAGCTATTGAATATAATAAAAAAATTGAAAAATTAACTTCTGAACTAAAGTTAATGGAAACTAAACAAAAAAATATTCAAATAGAGATAAAAAAAATAGATGATACAATAGAAGACGCTGAAAAACAAATAGATATCCTCAGTGAAAAAATGAATACAATCTATGATGAAAGGAAAGAAGTAGCCTATAATCTTAGCAGACAAGGTGCAAAATTAGAAAATCTAAAAAAATTAGAAGCCAACAATGAAGGTTTTTTTAAAGGTGTAAAAGCTATTTTAAATGCTAACATTGATGGGGTTCATGGAGCTTTTATTAGTCTTATTAATATCCCAGAAGATCTAGAAACTGCTATAGAATCAGCAGTCAGCGGTTCATTGCAAGATATTATTGTAAAAGATAGTGAGGTTGCTAAAAAATGTATCTCCTACCTCAAACAATCAAATAAAGGAAGAGCTTCATTTTTAGCCTTTGATAGCATAAAAATAAATAATTCAAAAAAACCAATCTTACAAGATGGGGTTTTGGGGTATGCCAGTGATCTAGTAAGTTATAATTCCATCTACAATAAACCGGTGGAGTTTGTATTAGGAAATCTTCTAGTAGTTAAATCTACAGATGTAGCTCTAAAGATATCCAAGGAAAATATCCATCGTGGTAATATTGTCACTCTAAGTGGTGAACTTATCTCTGGTAGAGGTCGTATCACTGGGGGTCAACATATTAAGTCTACCAGTTCAATTATCTTTGAAAGAAAAAAAGATATAAAAAATCTCAATAAAATAGTAAATGAATTAGATAAACAACATAAATTATTAGACGATTCATACAATATATATACTAAAAAAATGGAGGAATATGAAAAAAAATTAGAAAATATTGACGATCTCAGAGTTGCTAAGGAAGAATCTTCCCGGGAAATTTCAAGAAACCATACAGATCTAACAGACACCCATAGAAAAGAAGTGAAAAAATTAAAAATTATACAGATGGAAAAAATAGAGGAAACAAATTATATAAATGAATACAATAAACAACTTCAAAATGCTACTAACAAAAGATTTGATATTGAGGAATTTTTAAAAAAATCTAAAGACCGATTAGCAGAAAATAATAAAAAATTAATCTCCCTTAAGCTAGAGATAGAACTTATCAATAAATCCTATTCCAATATAAAAATAAATTATCTAAATAAAAAAGAACAAGTTAAACAACTTGAAAGGGAGATCCAAAGAAACGAAGGATTTCTTGAAGAATTTAAAAATGAAAAGAAAAAAACTATCTTAGAAATCGATAAACTTAATTTAGACATAATCAAACTAGGTGATCGACTAAATAATATCCAAAAGGAATATCACAATGAAAATATCAGGTATGAGAAGGAATTTTTAGAGATTAAAGAGAAGAAAAAATTGCAAGAAGAGTTAGAAGTATTAGAAAAAAAGGAAATTTTAGCTATTAAAAATATTGAAAAAGAACTTATCTTAAGAGAAAATAAAATTAAGATTATTATTGAAAAATTAGAAAAAACTATAGGTTGGGTTACTCAAATAGATGAAAAATTAATTGATTTAGTCGGTGTAAAAGAGATGCCTTTAGAGTTAACTGTCACAGAATCAAAGAAAATTCTCTATCAGTTAGAAGCAAAGTTAAAGGGATTAGGTATAGTTAACTTATTAGCTATAGAAGAATTTACCGAACTCAAGAAAAAATATGAATTTATAACATCCCAAAGAAATGACCTTATTGTCAGCAAAAAATCTCTTTTAAAGTTAGTTGAAGATATTGAAAAAATTATTGAGACTCAGTTTTATAATGCATATAAAGAGATTGATAAAAATTTTGAATATATGTGTAAGGAGGTCTTAAATAACTCTGTAGGTAGGTTACAACTAATTGATCATGAAAACATTATTGAAAGTGGTATCGACTTAGTGGTAAAATTTAAAAATAAAAAATCTCAATCTATTACTCTACTTTCTGGTGGAGAAAAATCAATGGTAGCTATTGCATTTATTATGGCTCTATTTATGTATAAACCTAGCCCATTTACTTTCTTTGATGAAATTGAAGCAGCTTTAGATGAAACAAATATAAAAAAACTTATAAGTAAATTAAAAGAATTTACCGACAGATCACAATTTATTTTAATTACACATAATAAGGAAACTATGAGAAGATCCGATACTCTATATGGTGTTACTATGAATAAAGAATTAGGAGAATCTAAATTAATATCGGTAAGTGTATAAAAAAGGGGTAAGATGAAAAAATTAAAGGAAAGATTAGAGAGATTAAATGGAAAAAGTTATGGTGGTTATAAAGAAATTAAGGGAAAGTACGATTTTATAGATTATACTTTTGAAATCTTAAGAGTTCAAGGGGATCCCTTTGCATCTCCATCACTTTTTTCTGTAGAAATAAAACTTTTAAGATACGGTTATTCAAAAAATTATTATGATAATCCCAGTAAAAAAATTGCTTTTGAAGATTATATTTTAAGAAAATTAAATAACCTATTCTTAAGGTTAGGAAAAAGATCTGGTTCAGGGAAAAGTGGAGAATTAACTATCCTCTCTCCTAAACAAGAAATTTTAAAAAGATCAGCTGTTGAGATCATAGATGATAATCTAGTTATAAAATTTTATGGTGGATTACCTGCTAACGGTAGGAGGATTGCTAGTGAAAAAGCTGTTCTAATGATCTTTAATGAAATTCCTAAAATCTCTAAAGAACTAGAGGTTTTTAATGTAGAATTAGAAAAATTACAACAACATATAAAAACTAATTTGAAATCTGACTCCATAAGACGTGCTATTAAAAAAGAAAATTTGATAGCTTTCATAGAAAATAATTCTAGTTTAGCCAGGGTAAGCTCTGTTAATGATAGAGTTTTAAAAGATGGAATATTATTTAAATCCCCTGAATCTCTAAAGGTTACACTTTATCTTGACAATGGCGATATTGTTACTGGTATGGGGATACCAAGGGGAATTACTGTAATCACTGGTGGTGGCTTCCATGGAAAATCTACCCTATTAACTTCTATTGAAAAGGGTGTATATAACCATATCTTAGGAGATGGTCGTGAAGGTGTCATCACTGATAGAGATACAGTGAAAATTCGAGCTGAAGATGGTCGATGGATTAATAAGTTAGACATAAGTAATTTTATAAATAATTTACCACACAAAAAAGATACTCATAGTTTTACTACTGCAAATGCTAGTGGTTCAACATCTCAGGCTGCCAATATAATAGAAGCTCTAGAATTAGGAGCAACTACTCTCCTAATTGATGAAGATACCACAGCTACAAATTTTATGATAAGAGATAGGAAGATTCAAGAGTTGATCTCCCATAAAAAAGAACCTATCACAACATTTATTGAAAGAATTGAATCAATGAAAAAAAAAGGAATTTCTGTTATAATTGTAGTTGGAGGGTTAGGAGATTATTTTTCCATAGCAGACAAAGTTATTATGCTAGATGAATATAACCTTATAGATGTTACGGAAAAAGCAAAAATAATCGATAAAAAATTTGAAAATTTAAATGTTAAAAATATTTCTAAAGATTTTAATATTCCTTATAGGAGGATAGATCTCAAAAAAACAAAAAATTTATTCCCCTTAGACCGTTGCAAAGTAAAGGGCAAGGAATTAGATGAACTTCTAATAGGAAAAGAAGCCATCAATATCCGTTACTTAGAACAATATGTTGAAAATGGTCAAGTAATATTCACTGGAGAGATCATTAGACAAATATTTAATCAAAGTAAATATGAAAAATTTAAGCAAAACTTAGAAAAATTACAGACAGAAATTGATAAAAATAATTTAAGTAAATTGTTAAAAAATAATAGTGGTAGTTTGGTAGAAGCTAGAAAATATGAGATTGCAGGTGCTATTACTAGGTTACGTAAAGATATCTTTAAAAAATAATTATTAGAAACAAAAAAATAGTCGAAAAGAGGAATAAGATGGAACTTTTAGCTTACCTATATCATTTAATAACGAATTTTAGAAATAAATTATATGATAAACAAATATTTAAATCTAAAAAAGTAGATGATATAGACATTTTTTGTGTTGGAAACATTACAGTAGGAGGAACAGGAAAGACACCTACCGTACAATATCTAGTTCAAAAATTTTTAAATGAGGGAAAAAAAGTCGCCATAGTATCTAGAGGGTATAAAGGAAAAAGAAAAGTTGACCCTATGATCGTTAGTGATGGAAAAAATATTTTTGCAACAACAAAGGAAAGTGGTGATGAGCCTCTTTTACATGCTCTAAACACAAAAGTTCCAATAATTGTAGGTAGGGATAGATATTCTGCCTGTATGCTGGCCAAAGAAAAATTTGATATAGACACAATTGTATTAGATGATGGCTTCCAACATAGAAAATTAAAAAGAAATTGTAACATAGTTTTAATAGATGCTACCAACCCATTTGGGGGAGGGAGGCTTCTACCTCTTGGGACACTCAGGGAAGATTTAAGACAACTTAAGAGAGCAAATGAGTTTATTATTACTAAAGCTGATCTTGTTGATGATAGAGAGATCAAAAAAATAAAAAAATATTTGTCTAAATACAGAAAAAATATATCAGTGGCCAAATATGGGGTAGTTTCTTTAAAAGATCTCAAGGGTGATCGTAAACCTCTTTTTTGGGTAAATAAAAAAAAGGTTTTGTTATTTAGTGGGTTAGCTAATCCTCTTAATTTTGAAAAAACAGTGATCTCCCTTATGCCCTCTGAAACTGATAGGATAGATTTTCTGGATCACCATAATTTTAAAGAAAAAGATTTCAAAAAAATAATAAAAAGAGCAGATGAGATGGGAGCAGATTTTATAATTACTACAGAAAAAGATATTGTTAAACTCCCACAAAATTTTCATATGCCAAGAACATATGTGCTCAAAGTAGAACTAACTATGCTAGAAGATAATTTGTTTCAAAAGTAGGAGGAATAATGTTTCAAATAGATGATATAAGAGATAAAAATATAGATAAATTTTATGAAATTTATCTTACAGGCGGAAAGTTAAAATTAATAGAATCTATAGCAGAAGGGTTGGGGAAAAGATCATATTTTACTATCGACTCTGATGGAACTATTAAAAGAAAGAGTATGAACCATGCTCTTCCATTAATAGCAACTATAAATAACGATAATTATAAAGAGCTCATCCAAACTGTTTTAGAAAAAATGGTGGATCTTACACAGAGAGAAAAGATAAAAAAAATAGAAAGACTATCTAAATACTCTATGGATACTTTAATTAATAATTTTAATAAAATTATGGCAAGTGGAGATAAGATATTTGGTCTTAGATATGGAAAAGAAATTTTTTTAAGAGATAATCAGTTATTCTTTAAGATGCTCTTTGACTATGTTTTATTAGAAGATATAGATAGTGAAAAATCAACTATGGCTTGGAGTTTATACCAGCTTATGAAAGAAATAAAAGATAATAAATTTCCAGATGAAGTTTTTTATGTAGGGATCTCATATATCTTACAAAAAAGATCTGAATTTTATGATTTTGAAAAAATAAGTAATACTGATTTTGTCCCTACATCTAAAGTTGAAGTAATCTCATTATCTAAAACTACAGATTCTCTGGCAATCTCTAGCTATGGAAAGATCTTAAACGAATTTAAATATAAAAAAGAAGAGATCTATACAGAAATTCTAAAGGAAAGATGCAAAAACTTATAAATTTAAATAACAAAAAGGGTGTTGATATATGGAGAATAATAAAAGTATAAAAAAAATAGGTATTTTTGGTGGAAGTTTTAATCCTATCCATATGGGGCATATAAAGATGGCAAACTTAGCAATAAAAAAACTTGATTTAGATAGACTATATATTGTTCCATTAGGAATACCTTCCCATAGAGGTAGTAATAACTTAGTCAGTGGTTATGATAGGATGAATATGATAAAATTAATCTGTTTAAAATATAAAAAATTCTATCCCTGTGACTATGAAATAAATTCCAAAGAGGTATCTTACACCTATGATACCCTTCTAAAAATCATAGAAAAACATCCTAATAGCCCCATATATGAGATCATTGGAGAAGACTCTGCCGAATATCTAACTAGTTGGAAAAATTATGAGGAAATGATTCATCTCTGTAAATTTGTTTTCTTTAAAAGAAAGGGTTATTCTTCTAATGCCGATGGTCTTTTGACTATTGAAGCACCATTATTTAATATTAGTTCTACCTTAATCAGAGAAAAAATTAAAAATAATGAATCCTTGGAAAATTATCTAACTCCTGAAGTAGAAAAATATATAAAAAAAAATAAGTTATATATATAGTTAAAATTTCAAAATAATTTAGATTTATGATAAGGAGGTTATAAAATATGATCATCAAAGAATGTGATACGAAAAAAACAATCAATGAAAAACCTCGTGGTGGAAATGGTTTTATCCATGGTATGGAATATCTCCTAGGAGATCAAATAACCAATAAGGTAAAAATAATTATGGCCAATGATCTTGATATAGGAGCTATGATAGGAGAACATTCCCATATAAACGATGAGGAATTTTACTATATTATCTCCGGTAAAGGTAGGGTTATAGATGATGGTATAATAAAAGAAGTCAGTGCTGGGGACCTAATCTATACAGCTTCTGGTCACTCCCATTCCTTAGAAAATACAGGAGACATAAAATTAAAATTTTTAGCCTTTATAGTTGAAAAATAAATAAAAACAAAGATGAGAACAACTTAAGTAGAAATTTTACTTATAAGTTGTTCCTCTTTTTTTTATAAGCTATATTATATTAATGGAAGGGATTTTGAAAAATAAATAAAAAGCATACAAAATCTGATATCATAGGAATTGACTAAGAAACTTATGATAAAGATTTTGTATGCATAATGATAACATCATTAATTTATTAAAATTAGAAGGTTTTAATTTTCATAATTTAAAATAAAGTAAAGAATCTATTCTATTATTAGTTATTCAACAGTTACTGATTTAGCAAGATTTCTAGGTTTATCTACATCAATTCCTCTAGAATCAGAAATATGATAAGCCAATAATTGTAATGGAATAATACTCAGAAGACCTGACATAATATCATTAATTTTTGGAATATAGATTACATCATCAGCTACTTCTTCTATAAGCTTATTCCCTTCTTGTGTAATAGCAAGAACATAAGCTCCTCTAGCTTTAACTTCCTTTATATTAGAAACTGATTTTTGAAATAATGGCCCTTGAGTAGCTAAAGCTATTACAGGAACTCCATCTTCAATCAATGCAATTGTTCCATGCTTTAGTTCTCCAGATGGAAATGCTTCTGTATGCATGTATGAAACTTCTTTAATTTTAAGAGATCCTTCTACAGATACACTATAATCAAGTCCCCTTCCAAGTAAAAAACTATTATCTGCTTTTGTTATCTTAAGAGCTATCCTTTTAATAAACTCTTCATTTTTTATAATCTCTTCAATTTTTTGAGGAATAGTAAATAATTCATCTTTTAGCCCAAGGTAATCTTCATCTGAGATAACACCTTTTTCTTTTGCAAGATATAATGAAAGCATATAAAATACAGCTACTTGAGTAGTATATGCCTTTGTTGATGCAACTGCTATCTCTGGTCCAGCAAGAGTATAGATAACTTCATCAGCTTCCCTTGCAACTGAAGATCCTACTACATTTGTAATTGCCATTGTCTTAGCACCCTTTGCTTTTGCCTCTCTAAGTGCTGCAAGAGTGTCAAGAGTTTCTCCAGACTGACTTAGAAGAATTACCATAGTGTGTTCATCGATAAATGGATCTGAGTATCTAAACTCAGATGCAATATCTGTATTTGATTTGATCTTTGCTATTTTTTGAAGAGCAAATTTACCTTGAAGACCTGCATTATAAGCAGTTCCACATGCAACTATATATATATTATTTATATTTTTTAAAGTCTCACCTGAAAGATGGATATCATCAAAGTTAAAGAATCCATCTTTTCCATATCTTCTTTTAAGTGTCTCTTTGATTCCTTTAGGCTGCTCATAAATTTCTTTTATCATAAAATGAGGGTATCCAGCTTTAGTAGCTTGATCTAAATCCCATTCAATTTCAGTAGTTTCTTTTTCTACAGGTTCTCTATTTTCATTAAAAATAGATACTAAATCTTTAGTTATAACAGCAACTTCTCCATTTTCTAAAAAATTAACCTTTTTAGTATATTTTAGAAGAGCAGGAACATCTGATGCTATAAAGTTCTCATTTTTTCCTAATCCAATTACAAGAGGACTATCTTTTCTTGCACAAATAAATTCATTTGGATGATCCCTATGAAGAATTCCTAAAGCATATGCTCCCTCTATAACATCTAAAACTTTATAAAGAGCCTTAAAAAGATCTCCTTCATAATAAAGATCTAAAAGATGTGCTATAACTTCTGTATCTGTTTCAGAGACAAATTCATAACCTTTTTTTATAAGATCTTTTTTTAGTTCTAAATAGTTTTCAATAATTCCATTGTGTACAACGCAAATAGTTTTATCTTTATTAAAATGAGGATGAGAGTTTACATCTGAAGGTGCTCCATGAGTAGCCCATCTAGTATGTCCTATTCCCGTATTCCCACTAATAGGATTTTTCTCTAAAAAATTAACAAGGACCGAAAGTTTCCCCTGTTTCTTTTGAATCTTAATATAATCTTCCTGTATAACTGCTATTCCAGCCGAATCATATCCCCTATATTCAAGTCTTGAAAGACCATCCAAAATAACCTCGCTAGCAGATTTGTTACCAATATAACCTACAATACCACACATAAAATATACCTCCTAATTATTTTACAATTAGAAGAAAATGTTACTAAAATACTATTTGTTCACAGATCACTCCATGTTTTTAAAGTATTTTTAAGGTTGTAACCACCTTCAGAGTATCCGCCGAATATTTCGATAACTCTGTTCCTCGTCAACTTATAAAAACAATATAAGTCCTGGCGCTTTTTTTTAATTTTTATTTTCATTCTAATTTGCTATAGTATTTTAACAGAAAAACAACTAAAATACTAGTACAATTAATTTTGAGTTAGAGTATTGGTGTTATTATAGATATTGGATAATAATATTTTGTTTAATATTATAAAATTTAACAGAAAAATATATCAAAAAAAAAGCTACCAAGAAACATCAATTTTTTAAGTATACAAAAAACCTGTAAACTTTGACAATTTTTTCCAGTGTCTAATTTACAGGTTATAGTATAGTTTAATAGAAGCTTTGTTTTTTCTTAAATTAATTTTCTATTTTTTTTTATAAAATGGAATTCCTGATAAAATTATAATTATAGAATATAACATATAATATGGTTGACTCACTGTTGCACTTATTGCTATTCCTATTCCACCAATTGCAGCTAATATTGGAATAATTGGATATAAAGGCACTTTATAAGGTCTTACTAAATTAGGTTCTCTCTTTCTTAATATAATTAACCCTATAAATAACATCGCATAAAAAGCCCACATTATAGATATAGGAATATCTGCAAGTATATCAATACTCATACCGGTTACAAATGGTATTAATAGATATATACCACTTATTATAAACATTAAAAAACCAGATTTTAATGGCACATCATATTTTGTATTTACATTTGAAAAATACTTCTTCATAGGAAAATGTCCTTCAATAGCTAAGGTATAAGGGAATCTTATTCCTGCCAATGCTAGTCCATTCAGTGTTCCATATGCTGATATAACTATCCCACCAAATATAACTTTAGTTGCAATTGGTCCAAATAAAAGGTTAGCAGCTCCAACTGTTCCTTGCTCTGCCAATAAATTTGCCGGTAAAGTCTTAAGTAAAGCAATATTTAAACCTACGTATAATATCATAATTAAACTTAATCCAAAGATAATTGATTTTGGTAAATTTTTTGTTGGATTTTTTATTTCTCCACCTATACTACAAGCTAACAACCAACCGTCATAAGCAAACATTACTGGCACTAATGCTGTCAGTACTAAACCTATACTAAAAGGTGCTCCTACTCCTGGAGCTACATTAAATGGGGTTGGGTTTGCTCCATTTAAAAACCCAAAAATAAGTAGACTTGCTAATGGAATTATTTTTATAATTGTCACTACAGTTTGTAGTTTTCCACCAACTTTTGCCATAAATAAATTAATTACAAACACTGATAAAAATGCAGGGATAGATATCATAGCTACATTTATAGAATTACTTTCTATTCCTAAAAATATAGTTGCAAAGAATCCTGTATAATATGCTAAGATGGCTGTTAGACCTGGCATATATAAAACCACATACATCCAACCAGTCATAAAACCAGTAAAATCTCCATAAATTCTCCTATTATATGCCACCAATCCCCCTGTTTCTGGAATAGCTGCTGCCACTTCTGCTGCTGTTAAGCCTGCTAAAACAGTTATTGTTCCACCTAGTACCCAAGCTAATATAGCTACAGTCGGATTTAAACTAGCCGCCTTTAATATAGATTCTGCCTTAAAAAATATTCCTATACCAATTACTATACCAATTACCATTGCTGTTGCAACTGAAAGACCATATTTTTCTTTTAGTTTTATTTCTTTTATTACCTTCACTAATACCACACTCCTAATTTTATACTCTAATCTTTTTGTTCTTAATACCTACTCTAATACCTATACTACATTATTCTACTTTTCAAACTAAAAAAACTTTAGTTATCTTATCATGGATTTAAAGATACGTCAATTTTCATATTTTTTCCCTATGAATTTATTACTCTATGTGCTGTAGCTATAGCCATTTCATTTAGGTGTAATATCCCAATATTTAATAATACTGCTACAGAAATATCATCTTCTATTCTAACTAATGATATCTTCCCCCCTACATTAAAACCATTAGTTTTAGTACTTACTTGATTTAAAGCATCTCTTACAGCTCCTACTATTATTCCATTATGACTTCTAGTATCTTCTAGTAATTCATTTTTTATTGCAGCTACTATGGAACTTTCTATTATTTTGATAGTCATATCTGGCATTTTACCACCTATATTTACTGCTGCAGTTAATATTCCATCTTTTTTATATTCTTCCTTTAATTTTTTTTCTTCTTCCCTAGTTGTTAGAACCATCTTTATAGCTATTTTGGAAGCTTCATAACTTTTTTCTTTTAATTTTTCTTTCATCAATTTCCTCCTGTTTTTCCTAGAAAAAGGGTTACCCTTTTTCTAGGTAACCCTTTTATATTATTACTCTGTATTTTCCTGTTTTTTCTTTATTTCACTTTCTTTTTCAACATCTAAAGAAGAATTTTTAGGATCAGAAGTTACATTTTTTTCCTTCTCCTCTTCCTCCTTTTTAATTAATTCTTCTTTTAATTCTTCTATTCCTTTAGCAATTACATCTTCTGTTAGTTCTATTGGTTTTAGTGGCTCTAATTCTCCACCATCCATAAGAATATTAAGTTCTTCCCCTGTTATGGTTTCTCTTTCCAGTAAAGATTTAGATATTTTAACTAATAGATCATAATTATTTCTAAGAATAGTTTTAACCTCATCGTAGGCATCATTAACTATCTTTTTAATCTCTTCATCTATAGCTTTTGCAGTTTGTTCTCCATACATCTTATTAGGGAACATATCCCCTTCCTTGGTAGCATCTAATAATATAGGTCCAAATTTATCAGACATTCCTAGTTTAGTTATCATAGCATGGGCTATTCCTGTAACCCTTTCTATATCATTACTAGCTCCAGTTGTAATATCTCCAAAGACTACTTCTTCAGCAGCCCTTCCACCTAATAACCCTCTTATATCCGCTAGATATTCTTTTTTACTTCTTAAATATCTATCCTCTGTCGGTAAACTCATTGTATACCCAAGTGCTGCCATTCCACGAGGTACTATTGTTACCTTATGAACCGGATCTACTATATCTTTATAAAAAGTCTGAATCATTGCATGCCCCACTTCATGATATGCAACTATATGTTTTTCTTTTTCTACTGTTACCCTTGATTTTCTAGCAGGCCCAATAGAAACTTTTTCAGACGCTTCCTCTAAGTCTTCCATAAGAATAATATCTCTATGTTGTCTAGCTGCTAATATAGCTGCTTCATTTAATAAGTTAGCAAGGTCTGCTCCTACAAATCCAGGAGTCTTTTTAGCTAGTGTATGTAAATCTACATCTTTTCCAATCTTTTTTCCTTTGACATGTACATATAATATAGCTTCTCTTCCCTTGATATCAGGTTTATCAACAACAACTTGTCTATCAAATCTTCCTGGTCTTGTAAGAGCTTTATCTAAGATCTCAGGTCTATTAGTTGCGGCAATAACTATTATAGTTTCTTCACTACTAAAACCATCCATCTCTACTAGAAGTTGGTTTAAAGTTTGCTCTCTTTCATCATTTCCTCCACCTTGACCAGATCCCCTCTTTCTACCTACTGCATCTATCTCATCTATAAATATAATACAAGGTGCAGATTTTCTAGCTTTATTAAAAAGGTCTCTTACTCTAGAAGCTCCCACTCCTACAAACATCTCTACAAATTCAGAACCAGATATAGTAAAGAATGGAACTGCTGCTTCTCCTGCTACTGCTCTTGCTAATAAAGTTTTACCTGTTCCTGGAGCTCCTAGTAGTAGAACACCTTTAGGTATAGTTGCTCCAATTTTTTTATATTTTTCAGGTTCCCTCAAAAAATCTACAACCTCTATTAATTCTTGCTTTGCTTCTTCAATACCTGCTACATCTTTAAATTTAACTTTAGAAATAGTTTCGCCATTATCTTTAGCTTTAGATTTTCCCATATTAAATACACTGGGTCCACCACTTCCTCCTCCCTTCATCTTATTCATCATAAATATCCAAATTCCAACAAGCAATAACATTGGGAACCATGATATAAGTATTTGAACAATAAGTGGTGTTTTAGCAGGGTCTTCAGATTTTATTTCCACATTTGTTTGATTTAGAGCTGCCATAAGATTAGAATCTTCAGAAATTCTATTAGATATCATTCTAGCTCTAAAGGCTTGTGTATCTTCTAATTTTTGTTTCCCAATTATATAGCCTTCTTTTTCTTGAACTACTTTAAATTCATTATTGTTAGCTTTTTTCAAAAATTCAGTATAACTAATTATCTTTTGATCTTTTGTTTTAGCACTATTCATCATTGATGGTAGTGACATGATTATAGTGACTACAAACAGTAGCATTATCACGGTTTTAAAATTAAATTTCTTTTTAGGTTCTTTGTTAGGTTCTTTGTCATCATTTTTATTATCATTTTTTTTACTTTTCTTTTTTCTCATACCATATTTTAATCTTTCTTTGAGCTCACTCTTTCTTTCCTCTAATTCATTATACTCCGTATCATTACTTTCTAAATTTTCTTTCTTTTTTTCTTCTTTTAAATTTTCTTTCTTCTTCTCTTCTTTTAAATTGTTGTTGTTATTTTCCACTGAAGTCTACCTCCTCAATTTTTTCAATTTTCAGTTTTACAATATTCTTTTTTAAATCTTCAAAACGCCTATCTCCTCTAATTCCTCCTACCCATAAAATTTCATCTAAATTAGTAAAAATTGGAACAAAATCTCTCTGCTCTTTTGGAACCTTGGAGTCAATAAATAAATCTTTTAATTTCTTTTGTCCCTTCATACCAGTAGGATAAAATTTATCTCCATTTTTTCTTGAACGAATTGTTAAAATATCATTCTTTTTCAATTTACAATAAAATTCATTTTTCCCTTCTTCAGATTTTTGATCCTTGTCAATTAATTTAGCACTAATCTTATAATTATGCCAAACGACACTTCCAGGAACAATTAATTTTTCAATTACTTGATTATTAAATTTTATTTTTTCTACTTCTACTACTTTTAGAATATCATAAGTTTTTTTGATACGATACCTGTAATTCCCATATATTTCCTTACTCCCATCAGTATAAATAAGTTTTTGCACTTCAAGTATTTTATTTCTATTTACAGATATATCAAAATTTTGCAGGTATTCTGAAATAATAGCCCTTTGAATAAATTTTTTCTCTTTTTTTAGCTTCCTTACATCTAAAATATCATTTTTTGTGTATTTTTTCAAGTTACTATTAATAATACCATTAAATTCCCCTATATCTGAAATTAAATTTATTATTTTTTCTTTAAAATTAATATTATATTCTTTTTCTATAGATGGAATTAAATTTAATCTGATTTTATTCCTAGTATAGATCTCTTGAAAATTTGTTTTATCAATACAATAACCTATTTTATTTCCATCTAAATATCTTAGGATATACTCTTTTCTATAATTTAAAATAGGTCGTATAAAAAATTCTCTCTTCACTGGGATCCCCTCTAAACCTTTAAGGGAGGTTCCACGTATAAGACGAAACATAAATGTTTCTACCAAATCATCTTCATTGTGGGCTAAAGCTACCTTATTCCCTCCTAATTTATCTTTTAATTCTCTAAAAAATCCATATCTCACTTCCCTTCCTGCTTCCTCTTCAGACAAACCAGAAATTTTAGCATATTCTTTAATATTAACTTTTTTTGTATAAGTTGGAATTCCTTCTATTTTTCCTAAGTTTATAACAAATTGCTCATCTTTATCACTATCTTTTCCTCTAAGATCATGATTTACATGAGAAAAATATATTTTAATATCCATCTTATCTTTAATTTTTTTTAGAAGATTATATAAAAATATTGAATCTGGTCCTCCAGACATAGCTATAATTATCTTATCTCCATATTCTATCAATTTTTTTTCTTTATTCAATCTTTCAAATTTTTTTAAGTCCACAATACACTTCCTTTTTTTGAATGAATCAATTTTTTTTCTTATACTCCTTTATCTCCACACCCTTATAGTAATGTTTGAGTATTTCCTCATAAGTTTTCCCTTGTTTAGATAGACCATAAGCACCATATTGACTCATCCCAACTCCATGACCCGATCCCTTTCCAGTAAATAAAAAATATCCTCCACTAGATCTTACACTAAATTGTGTACTATATACCTTACCATACCCAACTATACTCCTAAATTTATCTCCTGTTATAGTTTTAGTTTTATCTCCATATATTCTAATTTTACTAACTCTATTACTTTTAACCTCTACTATTTTAAGATCTTTTACTTTAAACCCAAACTTTTTAGAAATTTCATTTTTAGAAATTTTTATTTCCCACTTTAATCTAGGTGACTTTATCTCATTTCCACTATCGTTGACCGATCTGAGGTATGGAGTAGACCTCCCCCCCCATACATCTTCATTATTAGCTGTAACTCCTCCACTTGTAGAGTAGTAGAGAGCATTTATAGGTTCTCCATCATATAGTATCATCTTTCCATGAGTAGTATCTATATATATATTTATCTTTTGATTTTCCCTGTCCATTCCAAGATACATCTGAGAATTCACATTATCAAATAAATCAAAATCTTTATATCTTGAGTACCTTAATCCGTAATATAAATATGACCTGGCAGCTAAGCTCTGAGCTTTTATAGCTTCTTCTGGAAAATAAAATCCTATTTCCGATGGAACTACAGAATATATATATTCCTCTGACTGAACACTATTCAACGGTAGCACATTATTTTTATAAGAAATAAATTCAAAATCCCCCCTATACCTACTAAAATTTTTACCATCTGAACTAATTTTTATAATTGTTTCAGGTGTTCCTTTATATAGATAGATCTTAGGAGATTCTTTATCTTTAAATTTTATCATATCTCCACTAATTGATATAGTCTGAATATTTCCAGGTCTTAACTCATAAGTATAATATCCACTTGACTTTATCTCAATGATTGCACTTCCATTCTCTGAACTAATATATATTTTTTTCCCTTTAAAACGATTAATTCCTACTATTAGGTCATCTTGTATGTACTCCTCCCCAAAGATAGTTAATCCAATAAATAAAAATAAACAAAATAATTTCATACTAAAACTCCTGTATTTTAGTTTCTTTTCCCTCATATATAAATAGCAACCTTGTTTGTTTATCTTCCCCTGTAAAAATATTTATATCAAATTCTTCCATCTCTGTATTTTTAAACCCCTGTCTATTATTTTTAAATTTTGATTCTTTTACTAATTTTTCTATTACTTTATGATAAAGATCTTTATCTTTAAAAGATATAAACCACTCTGGATATTTCCCAGGTTTCCCTAGATTAATATAATCAAATCTTAAATATTCTATAAACTTAATCTTTTTATCATCAATGACTTGTTCAAATTTCTTTTCCTCATAAAAATTTACTAAAAAATTAAAGATGGCTATTTTTTTATGAGAAACCTTAAAGTGTCCCTTTTTTTCAAAAAAGTCAGCTATATCTAAATAAAACTCAAACGGTGAACTATAAAAATTTTTTATCAAATAGTCCACACTCCTTGTAAAATCACCTGAATTATAATAAAAATCTAAAACTTCCTCTATATCTTTTAATTTTAAGAGCTCCTCATATGTTATATCATTATTTGAAATTACTTCATATGGAGGAAATGATGTATATTTATATCCAAAAGTTTCTAATTGAGTATAGATTTCTGTTCCACTCAATATTTTTAAAAATCCTAATTGAATCATCTCTGGCTTCAGTCCATAAACATAATTAAAAGAACTTTTAAATGTATCAAAATCTTCCTTTGGTAATCCTGCTATCAAATCTAAATGAAGATGAATATTATTCTTTATTGCTAATACATTTTTAGCTAATTTTTTTAATTTATTTTCCCTTCTAATTAGTTTCATAGTTGGGCCATTTATGGTCTGTATTCCTATCTCAAATTGAAAGAAACCATTTGGGATAGTTGTTAGATATTCTATCACTTCTTCATCAAATAATTCCGCACTTATTTCAAAATGAAAAGTCAGATTTGGTTGATAATTTTCTATTAAGAATTCCCAAATTTTCATATAATGATCTTTATCTAAATTATAAGTTCTATCTACAAATTTCACTAGCTTAATACCTGCATCCAAAAATGTCATAAGGTCTTTTTTTACCCTAGGTAAACTAAAACTTCTAACACTTTTTTCTATCGATGACATACAGTATGAACAGTTAAAAGGACAACCTCTTGTTGATTCATAATAAAATATTTTTCCTTTATTATCTTCTAATTCCCACTGTTCATAAGGAAAAGGAATTATATCTAAATTAGGTATAGGAGGTTCAAATCCATTAAATTTAAGTTTTAATTGGGTATCTCTATAATAGAGTCCCAATACTTTTGATTTATCTTTAGTTAACAAGTTTTTTACTATGAGTTCCCCTTCTCCTACTAAAACTCCTTCTATCTGGGGAAAATTTTCCATCACTTCAGCTGCGTTATATGATACTTCAGGTCCTCCTAAATATATCTCTAAATTAGGGTTTATTTTTTTTAATTCTGGAACTATCTTAAATACAAATTCTTTGTTCCAAATATAAGTAGAAACTAATAGTATATCTGGTTTTGATTCTATGATCTCTCTTATAATATTTTCTAATTGATTATTTATACTACTTTCTACCATAGTTAAGTTATATCCATCTATCTGTTCTATCATTTTTTTTATATATCTAATTGCTATATTTGTATGAACAAATTTACTATTTATTCCTAAAAGTGTTATATTTTTCATATTTATTTACCTCTTCTTTAATTTATTCTTATTTTTCTTTTGATAGTTCATATGTTCTTTATACGTCTTTGTAAAATAATGACTGTTTGTCCCATCATAAGTTGCTACAAAAAAATAATATTTTGTGTTAGCAGGACTAAGACTAGCTTTTATAGCTATGCTTCCTGGATTCCCTATAGGTCCTAGGGGTAAACCATAATTTTGATAAGTATTGTATGGTGATTCTATATCTAGATCTTTATAATAAATTCTTTTTTTTTCGTATCCAAATATATAGTTTACTGTAGCATCAGATTCTAACTTCATTCCTATTTTTAATCTATTATAAAATACTGATGCAATAATAGGTTTTTCTATATCTAATACAGCTTCCCTTTCTATAATTGAAGCTAAAATCAATTTTTTATAAAAAATTTTTTTTTCTTCCTCATTTTTCCCATAAATTTCTAATGGAAATTTTTTTAAAAACTCTCCTAAAATTGTAGCTACTATTACTTTAGGATTTGATCCCACCGCAAAATAATATGTCTCAGGAAAAAAATATCCTTCAAAATTATTATTAGGAGTGGGATAGGGAAATTTAATATTTTTTAAAACATCTTGAAATTCTGAATCAGTGATCATCCTTTGAGATATCAAGATTTTTTTTATTTGTTCTACTGTGTAACCCTCTGGAATAGTAATTTTAACCATTTCAGAGTGCCCCTCTTTTAAAATCTCAAATAATTCTGATATTGTATGTTGTCTATCTATTTTATAGTGTCCTGCCTTTATCTCCCTAGAGATTCCTGTTACTTTAAAATATATTTTTAAAAAAATATTTTTTTCTATCCTATTTTTATCTAAAAAGTTTCCTACACTTTCTCCCTTTATAATTTCGATATTTTTTTTTATATCTAATTTTTTTATATAAATTTCATAATAAAATTTACCAAATCCTAAAAAAAATATTATGACTATACAAAGCACGAATATTTTTATTGTTTTTATCTCTCTCAGCTCCCTTTTAATTTTATAAGCATACTTTTTATATTATATACTATATTCTTAGAAAATAAAATACTAAAAAAGGGAAGGTCTAAATCCCTCCCTTAAAAATATTAGTTTTTAGCTTTTTCTACTAGCGGTCTTCCACCTTTTCTAGTAGCATTTAGTGCATGAATAATATCCTCTGCTTCAGAATATGGAACTGTCATAAATGAAAATTCATTCATAATTTTAATATCTTTAATCTTTCTTCCTGGAACTTTAGCTTCTTTATTAACTATATCTAATAATTTTTTAGCATCTAAGTTATCTTTTTTACCCATTCCGATAAATAATCTAGTTTGGTTATCTAAAGTTTGTCTTCCACCCCTATCATTTCTATCTCTTCTTCCATCTCTATCGTTTCTATCTCTTCTTCCATCTCTATCATTTCTATCTCTTCTATCGTTTGATCCCATATTGTTTCTTATTTTTCTGTAAGTTTCCTTATCAAATTCATCATCATATACATGTCTTAATAATGCTGCAATTACATCTAAAGGATTACTTTCTGTAGTTAGTTCTGTTGCCATTTCAGAGTATACTGAGAAATCCTGCTCTACAATTATCTCTCCTACACAAGCATATAAGCTTTCTTTTTTTGCTTTTAAAACTTCCTCTATTTCAGGAATAGTTGATTTTTTGATCTCTGCATTAGCAACTCTTTTTATTCTACTTAATTTCCCCATCTCTCTAGGAGTAACAAAAGTTATAGCCACACCTTTTTTTCCTGCTCTACCAGTTCTACCAATTCTATGTACATATGCTTCAGCTTCTTGTGGTATAGAATAATTAATTACATGAGTAAGGTCATTTACATCTATTCCTCTTGCTGCTACATCTGTAGCTACTAAAATACTTATATTTTTTGTTTTAAATTTTCTAAGAGTTCTTTCTCTTTGAGCTTGCGATATATCTCCATGGATTCCTTCAGCTTCATATCCTCTCTCAATAAGTTTGCTTACTACACCATCTACATCATTTTTAGTTCTACAGAATACAATACTATAAAAATCTGTTTCTACATCTGCTACTCTACAAAGAGCTTCAAATTTATCTCCATCTCTTACTTCAAAGTAAATTTGTTCTGTAAGATTAGTTGTAAGTTCTGTAGTTTTTACTCTCATTATATCAAATTCACCCATATATTTTTTAGCTACTTTTAAAATTTCATTGGGCATAGTTGCTGAGAAGAATAACATCTTTTTATCAGCATTAGTTGCTGCTAAGATAGTTTCGATATCTTCTACAAATCCCATATTTAACATCTCATCTGCTTCATCTAAGATAAAGAAATCTAAGTTATCTATAACTAAAGTCTTTCTTCTAATATGGTCTTGTATTCTTCCTGGAGTTCCAACTACTATATCTACGCCTCTTCTAAGAACTCTGATTTGTTGATCCATTGCTTGACCACCATAGACTGGAAGTACTGTTAATCTTCTTTCTCCTTTTAAAGAGTTTATCTCTTCTGCTACTTGAATAGCTAACTCTCTTGTAGGAGCTAGTACTATTGCCTTTACACCTTTTCTATTCTCATCCATTTTTTCTAAAATAGGTAATGAGAAAGCTGCAGTCTTACCAGTTCCTGTTTGCGCTTGACCTATAATATCTTTATCTCCATTAAGAAGAGCTGGGATAGTAAGTGCTTGTATTGGACTTGGTTTCTCAAATCCTTTTTTTTCTAAAGCTATTAATGTTTTGTCTGACAATCCTAATTTTTTAAATTCTATCATTTTTTCCATTTTTCACATCCTTATGTTTTATTAAGGCAGGATCAAATTTTATGCTATATATAGTGTTTTTACAAACAATTTATTCCATACGTGGGTATTCATTCGATCTAAAAATCAATACAATTTGAGTCCACCTTTATTTAAATTAACATCAAAGTATAACATATTAATTGAAATGAAGCTAATTTTTTTTGAAAACTGTTTGTTTTCTGTCTTATTCCATTCCTAATTCCGAATCTTTTTAATATAAATAAATAACCACTACAAACCTTTTATAATCCTAAAAAACTCAAGGATTTAAAATCTATATTTACAATTAAATGTTAATTTAGTCGAACTATAAAAATTTTTATCCTCTTGTTGAGGAGCTCCCAAAATTTGATAGTTATATTTCCCATATAATATCTCTAATTCAATGTTTTTAATGGTTATACCGACTCCTATTCCATAATTTAAACTCTGTTCAATATCTCCAAAAAATTTATTAAAATCTATTTCCTCCCCTTCAACCAAATTAGCTCCCATTGAAAGTAAATAATATAGGGAATATTCATCTTCTGGTTCCAATAAATATTTTAGTTTTGCATAATAAGGAGTTATTTTCGTACTAACTCCAACATTTATATGGGGATCTTTCTTTGTTTCAAACTTCAGTTTCCTATGAAATTCTGTGGACATTTCTTTCTTTATTTTAACCAGGAATGAATTATCTTCAGTAACTTTTATCACCCTTCCTTCTAGAGAGGGTAAAGAGGCACCCCCAAAACATATACTATAATATCCCAATACCAATAAAACAAAGCTATATTTTGTTAAAATAATACTCGACTCCTATAGAATTCTCTAAAGATAGAAATGTTTCCCCCTCTTTAAAAATATACTCCTCTAAAAGAATATATTTTATTCCTTCCTCCTCATAAATATATCTAAATTCTAGATCATTAACTCTTTTTCTATTTATAGAATCCATTTCAAATTTTATATCTCTTTGGAAAAAATTTTTTAATAATTCTCCATCTTTTTTCTTTAGTTTACATGGGAACTTATTTTCTTTTATTAATATTTCTAAAAATTCTTTTTTCATAAAAACACCTCAATAAATTTATTCTTAATATCTAAATATTCCATATTTAGTTTTTTTTCCTTTTTATTCCCTACAATTTTTTCTGAAAAATATAAATATAAAAAATAGGAATTTGTCAACTAAAGACTCATCCCTATTTTTCATATTTATATTTTTTATTCTTAACTTTTAAAATCACCAGAGGCTATCTTAGTTCCGGTTCCTATCATATATATATCTTCTCCTAATTCAATTTCTAACTCTCCTAATAGATGTTGAGTAACCACATGATTTTCTATAAGACCAAACCTTTTTGCCACAATTGCTGCTGAACAACTTCCTGTTCCACATGCTAATGTCCGTCCTACTCCTCTCTCCCATGTTTTTATTTTTAATTTACCTTCCTCTATTTTACAAAAATTAACACTAGTATCTATTGGGAAAAAATTTAAATTATTTATAAGTGGACCATATTTATCTACAAATTCATTAGAGATATCCTTTACAAAAGTTACCGTATGAGTAGTTCCCATAAATAAAGAAGTTATAAAAAATTCTTCGTCTTCTATTACTATTTTTTCATTAAATAACTCTCCTTGAGAATTAAAATTAATACTCTCATGATAGTAACTCTCTTTCCCCATATTAACCTTTACCATAAAAGGGTTATCACTGATAACTTTTGCCTTTAAGATTCCTGCCCCTGTTCTAATTTTTAATTCATCTTTATTTATCAAGTTATGATTTTTTAAATAAAAACAAAAACATCTAAAACCATTTCCACACATTGTATCAAAAGTCCCATCAGCATTGTAAAATATCATCTCATAATTATTATCTTCATCTGTAGAAGCAATAATTAAACCATCAGCACCAATACCTGTCTTCCTATTGCAAATATCTTTAGCCAATTCAGAATATTTTAAAACTCCTCCTACCTCTCCTTCATCTACAATAATAAAATCATTTCCTAATCCATGATATTTTTCAAATTTCATAATCCCTCCCTAAACAACAAAAATTAAATTATAATAATATTATTATACCTCATAATTAAAATAAATCTATATATATGTTTATATTTCTTTTCAATTTCCTTAGTTTTTTAAGTTTTATTTTGAAAAATGACTCATTTTTTATTTCTTAATGAATAAAGTTAAATGCAAGAAGAAGATCCATATGATTATTTTAAAGATCAAAATATATCAGAATTTTTAACATTGAATTATTTCATTTTACTTCCTTACTAGACCTATTCCATCTCCAAAAGGTAGGAGTACAAAATTTTCATTTTTATGTAGATATTCAATAAATTCATTTAATTTTCTTACTATAGTCTTAAATCTTTTAGGATATTCATTGTATAGATATCCCCTGAACATAATATTATCTATAAATATTATTCCATCTTTTTTCAATAGTTTATATGAATCTTTATAAAAATCCATATATTTTCCCTTAGCGGCATCTATAAAAATAAAATCAAAAGTGTCATTTAATTTTGGAATTTCTATAAGAGCATCTCCTAAAATTTGATTTACTCTAGAAGTATATCCCATCTTTTCAAAATTTAAATAAGCTTCATTATACCTATCTTCATCTATCTCTAAAGTTGTGAGGGTAACATCTTTATTTCCCTGTAGCATTATACTTCCTGAATATCCAATAGCTGTTCCAATCTCTAGTATATTTTTAATCTTATTAGATTTAATCATAAATTTAAGATACTCAGCTACTTCCTTTGTCACAATAGGAACCTTGTGCTCATTTGCATATTCTTCCATCTCAAGAATAACTTTATTTTTTTCTTTGATTTTAGAAACTACATATTCATTTGCTTTTATTAGATCATCTATCATAAATATCTCCTTTTTATAAAGAAAAGGCAGACATAAAATCCACCCTTAATATTATTATATTTTTTTACTCTCCAATTTTCTTTAGCTTAACCATATAAAATCCATCTAAAAATTCATCAAATATATTTAATCCACCTAATTTATCAAAACTTCCATTTATATTAGGAGATATATCTACTTTTTGAACCTCAAAATTAGGATTCTTTTGTAAAAATTTAGTTATATTTTCAATATTTTCCTTATTTAGTATAGTACAAGTACTGTATACTAGAACCCCTCCTACTTTTACAACTTTGGCAACAGAATTTAATATATCTAATTGCAATTTTGCTAACTCTTGAACATTTTTCATCTTCTTTGTATAAAGTACTTCTGGTTTTTTTCTAATTACTCCAAAACCACTACACGGTGCGTCTACTAATACTCTATCAAAAGTTTCTACTCCAAACTTTGAATCTACTAATCTCGCATCCATAAGTTCAGGGTAAACTATGTCTATTCCCATCTGCTTAGTTCTACTTTCAATTAATTTTAACTTATGCTCATGAATATCAAGGGCTACTATTTCACCATCATTATCCATCATTTCTGCCATTGCCATAGCTTTCCCTCCGGGAGCACTACAAGTATCTAGTATTCTTTCTCCAGGTTGAGGATCTAGATATTTGGCAGCTAAGAATGAAGATGCATCTTGAACTGTAATCTGGCCCCTTTTAAATTCAGTAGTTTCTAGTACCATACCTGAATCAATGTAATAAACATCTTCTACTTTTTTTAATATTTTTATACCTTTAATTGCTAATAAATCTAAAAAATCCTTCTCATTATAATTTAATTTATTTATTTTTACACTTATATTAGGTATTTTTTTATAAGACTTAAGTATCTCTAAATAATTTTCCTTGTGTTCCCATTTGATCTCATCGAAAAACCACTTTGGATAAGATAAAACTATATCTTCTCTCCCCTCTTTTAATAATTTTTCTATATCAGTATCTTTTTCCCTGATAAAAGATCTAAGTACACCATTTACAAAGCTTCCTATAAATGTTCCCCCTCTTAACTTAGCTACTTCTACACCTTCATAAACTACTCCTGCATCATCTGAGTCCATGAATTGTATTTGATACATAGATAACCTAAGTAAATTTCTTACCCATAATTTATCTATAGTTTTTACTCTTTTATCTATTGAATAATCTAAAAACATTATATTTCTAATAGTTCCATAGAATACTTCAGTGATAAATCCTTTTTCTCCACGAGTTAGTCCCGGGAGCTCTATTTCTTTTTCTTTAAAATAATCATTTAACAATATATTTGAAAATTTCCCATGTTCATACTGTGATAACAATCCTATTATATCCATTTTTAAACTCAAAATAACACCTCTTTTAATTTATTTGCTAAATATTATACCATAAATCCAAATAAAAATTATAATTAATAGTTAATAACTAGCTATTATTAATTTTATTTTTTTTTATCTTAATTTTTAAATTAAACCTAATTAGATTTAACCTTACGTTACTGTTTTATTTAATGTTTAATATTTTCATCTCAAAATTAAGGGTCATTCCTGCATAAGGGTGATTCCCATCTACTATTACTTTATCATCTTCTGTAATAACTTCCTTTATAGTAAATATTCCTACACCATCATCTGTATCCGCTTCAAATTCTAACCCTTCATAAAGGCCCATTCCATCAAATTTATCTATAGGCATCTCAATAGTTAGATTTTCATCATACTCTCCATATCCCTTATTAGGAGTTATTTTAACATTGAGTTTATCTCCTATTTTTTTTCCTAAAAGAGCTTCTTCTAATCCCATAACTACAGCTTCATCCCCATAAATAAAGTTTAATTCATCCCCTTTGGTAGTTTTATCTAATAGATTACCCTTATCATCTCTCAGTACAAACTCTAAAGTTACTTTTTTTCCTTTTTCTATTTTCATTTTTAATACTCTCCTTCTGCAGTTAATTTAAATCAACTCTAAATATAGTTTAGAAATATTGATTTTAATCAACTTTTTTTTATTAATTATTTGTCAAAACTTTATAAATATAATACCAGCTATAAAATCCTAATACTATAGAGATTGGCAGTAATAGATTAAAATACCACTTCTTAGTCTTATGTCTAAAAGTATACATCCCAATAAATCCACCTATTCCACCTCCTATAAAACAAAGGAAAAACATTCCTTTTTCTGATATCCTTGAATATTTTTTTTTAGCCTTATACTTATCTATTCCAAAAATTAAAAAAGTTAATAAATTTATTATTCCTATATAAATATAAATATATTTCACCTAACTCCTCCTATTTTATACAAACTTAAAAACTCTATTAATTCTACCATATTTTCTTTAAAATAAAACAAATTTAAAGGAGGCTTCTAGTCTATAAATACTAAAAACCTCCTTTAAGTTTATTTTATAAACTTTTTCAATGCATTAGCTAACTGATCAGGACATGATGTAAATTTATTCCCACATTCAGTCCCCTGTAGTTTAGCAATTACATCTTCTATTTTCATCCCTTCTACTAGAGCAGATAATCCTACTGCGTTCCCAGGACAGCCCCCATTAAATTTAACATTTTTTAATACCCCATCTTCTATTTTAAAATCTATTGTTTTAGCACATACTCCGCTAGTTGTAAATTTTTGCATCTTTTCCTCCTATTTCTCTATTATAATTTTCAAAATTTATTTTATCATTTTAGTCAAGTATTATCAACTAATTTTCAAAATGATTATTTTTCCTCCTATAAAAAAAAAAGAAAAATTAAATTAATAATCTTTCTTTCTTCTCAAACTTTAATTTTTATAAACCTCTTTAATCAGATCAAAGATCAAAAACCCCTAACTATATCTTTTTACCTTCTATCTTCCATATCTCCTCTGCATATTGATTTATTGTTCTGTCGCTTGTAAATTTACCTGCATTAGATATATTCATCCATGCTTTCTTAGCCCATCCTAGCCTATCTTCAAAAGAATCATCTATACTTTCTCTGACTTTTCTATAATCATCAAAATCTTGCAATACGAAATAATGATCCGGTGCATGCCAAGATGCCCCTATTAATAATGCGTCATATAACTCTTTAAACATTCCTTTCCCACCATCACTATAAGTCCCATCTATCAGTTGATCCATTACTTTTTTTAACCCTTTTGTCTCATTAATCACTTTTGTAGGATTATATCCAATCTTTTTCAATTCCATTATATCTTCTACTTTCATTCCAAAAATAAAGTTATTTTCAATACCTGCTTCCTCTACTATTTCTACATTTGCACCATCTAAAGTCCCAAGTGTAGGAGCTCCATTCATCATAAATTTCATATTTCCTGTTCCACTAGCTTCTTTTCCCGCTGTAGAAATTTGCTCCGATACATCTGCTGCTGGAAAGATGAGCTCAGCTGGCGAAATATTATAATTTTCTATAAATACAACTTTTATCCTGCCATTTACATCTAAATCATTGTTTATAGTTTTGGCAACTTCATTTATTAACTTAATAATTCCCTTAGCCCTAAAATATCCAGATGCTGCCTTAGCTCCAAATATATAAGTCTTAGGATTAACTTTTATCTTTGGATTTTCCTTTATTCTGTTATATAGATCCATTATATGAAATATATTTAATATTTGTCTCTTATATTCATGTAACCTTTTTACCTGGATATCAAATATCGAATTAGTATCTACATCTATTCCTGTATTTTCTTTTATAAATTTAGTTAACTGTTCTTTTTTTATATGTTTTATATCTAAAAATCTGTTTAATATATTTTCATCAGCTACATAAGTTTCTAATTTTTTTAATTCCCTTAGATCAGTAATCCAATTATCACCAATTAATTCTGTAATCAATCCAGATAATTCAGGATTAGATTTTAATAACCATCTTCTTTGAGTAACACCATTAGTCTTATTCTGAAACCTTTCAGGATATAATTCATACCAATTTTTTAATTCTGAGTTCTTTAATATTTCTGTATGTAATGCAGCTACACCATTTGTAGAATAAGAACCATAGATTGCAAGCCAAGCCATATGAATTAAATTTGTATTTTCATCTATTATTACCATGCTTTTTCTTTTTTCTAGATCTTTTGGATATTTTTCTTCTAACAACTCTTGAAATTGTATATGGATCCTTACAATTATATTATAAATTCTAGGTAGTACTTCTTTAAATAATTCTGTATACCACTTTTCTAAAGCTTCTGATAAAATTGTATGATTAGTATATGCAAATGTTTTTCTAACTATTTCCCAAGCCTCTTTCCATAATAAACCTTCTACTTCTATTAAAATTCTCATCAATTCTGGTATTGCTACCACTGGATGAGTATCATTTAATTGAATACTTGTAAAATCTGGTAACATATTAAAATTAGTTCCATGTTTTAACTTAAATTTTCTAACAATATCTTGTAAAGATGATGAGGTAAAGAAATACTGTTGTTTTAATCTTAATTTTTTTCCCTCATTAGTGTCATCGTTAGGATATAAAACTCTAGAGATGTTTTCTGCCTCATTTTTTTCCTTCATAGCCTCTAGATAATGTTGTTCATTGAATTCACCTAAATTTAGTTCCTCTAATGGTTCTGCTTGCCATAACCTTAATGTATTTATATTATTAGTTCCGTACCCAATAATTGGTGTATCATAAGGTACTGCCATTACACTTTCATTCTTATTAAACCGTACTTCTACTTTATCTCGGTCTTTTCTAAGACTCCAAGGGTCACCATATTTCAACCAGTTATCTGGATATTCCACTTGAAATCCATCTTCAAACTGCTGTCTAAACATACCAAACTTATATCTAATACCATAACCTGTTCCAGGTAAATTTAGTGTTGCCATAGATTCAATAAAACAAGCTGCCAATCTTCCTAATCCACCATTACCTAATCCTGCATCTGATTCAGCACTCTCTATTTTATTAATATCAACATTTAAATCCTCCAACAACTCCTTTACACCCTCATAAATTCTTAAATTTATAAGATTATTACTAAATGCTCTTCCCATTAAATATTCAGCAGAAAAATAAAAAACCTCTCTACCATTATTATACAGATCTTTAGTAATTTTCCAAGACTCACTTATCTCTTCCATTATTGTTTCAGATAATGCATCATATATTTCAAAATCTAAACTTTCAGATATCTCTTTTCCATATTTAACAAGCAATTTTTTTTTTAAACTTCTTTTGATTATATCTTTTTCAAATTTCATACATCCCTCCTATACCGTCTACAGAAAAACTAAAAACAATTTGAACTTAATTTCTATTCAAATATCTAACTCTTAACTAATTCATACTATCTACCATATCTAACAGTTATTTCCTTTATTTTTTTAGATAATCCATCAGTAAGTTCATTACCTTTTAATCTCCATTTCCAGTTATTTCCAAGTGTTGATGGTATATTCATCCTACCTCTGTTATCAATTCCCAAAAAATCTTGCATCTGAGCTATAGTTAAGTTAGAATAAGATTTCCAGAGAGCTTCTATAAATATATAGTTTATTTTTTCTTCATTTATTTTTTTTAATTTTAAATATTTTTTCAAATATTTTTTTATGTATTCTCTATCATTTTTTTTTATATTTTTATACCATCCAATAATAGTTTCATTGTCATGAGTCCCTGTATAAGCTACTGAATTTTTAGAATATTTATGAGGTAAATATTCATTGTCTTTGTTTAAATCAAAAGCAAATTCTAATATTTTCATCCCTGGATAGCCACTATCTTCTAGTAATTTTTTTACTTCCTTAGTTAAAAACCCTAGATCTTCAGCAATTATAGGTAGGTTTCCTAATTTATTTTTTATAGCTTTGAATATACCTATCCCTGGCCCCTTTACCCATCTTCCATTTTTAGCAGTAAGAGACGTTGCTGGAATCTCCCAATAAGAATCAAATCCTCTAAAATGATCTATCCTCACTATATCATATAGTTCAAATGCCGCTCTCATCCTTTCTATCCACCACGAGTAGCCACGCCTTCTCATTATTTTCCAATTATACAATGGATTGCCCCATAGTTGTCCCGTATAACTAAAATAATCTGGTGGACATCCTGCCACAACCTTCTTTTCTTTTTTCTCATTATATAAAAACAAATCTGTTTTTAACCATGCATCTACACTATCCCCAGAAATAAATATAGGCAGATCCCCTATTATCTTTACCTCATTTTCATTGGCATATTTTTTTAATTTTTCCCACTGAGTATAAAACAAATATTGTAAATAAATATAATAATCTATTTTTTTTCTTAATTCTATTCTGTATTTTTTTAAGGTATTTATATGAGCAAACTTTTCTTCCTTAACCCATTTTTCCCATTCTATTCCATTGTTTTTATCTTTTAATGCCATAAATAAAGCATAATCATCTATCCAATAGATATTTTTTTTCTTAAATTTTTCTATCTCTTCTAAAAAAAAATTTCCTTCATTTAAATAAGCTTTTTCTAAAAGTTTCAATTTATTTTTATATAATTTTTCATAGTCTATATATCCCCTATTTTCTCCTAAATCTGTATCTTTTACTTCTTTTTTACTAAGACTCCCTCTATCTATCAACTCTTTTAAATCAATAAAATAAGGGTTCCCTGCAAAGGCTGAAAAAGATTGATATGGAGAATCTCCATATGAAGTTGTTCCTAATGGTAAAATTTGCCATAATTTTTGTCCTGATTTTTTTAAAAAATCTACAAATTCATAAGCTTCCTTACCAAAAGTTCCTATTCCTCCATCACCATCTAAAGATGAGATATGTAATAATATTCCACTACTTCTTTTAAACATATTTATACCCCTCCATCACCTATAGCAAATTAATGTTTTAAAAGTATTATATCTACTTAATTAAGTTTTGTCTATTTTTAGAGTTTTTTGATAACATTTTTGTATATCTATGATAATTTTAAATAGTTAGTATAGATAAAAAAAGCTGTAAACTTAATTGTTTACAGCTTAAAATTCCTTTATAGGAATTTTTATAATTAATATAATTAGAATTTACTTGCGAATCCAACTCTTACAAATCCTGTGTTATCAGAGTCACCAGTAGAATTTTTGTTATTTTGTTCTACATAGTATCCACCTTGCAAATAAACAGAATTATTTTCATTTAACATCTTAGTTGCTTTAACTGATGGTTCTGCATAAAGTACATATGTTTCATGTCCTTCAGTTTCACTTCCGCTTGCATCTGTCAAATTATTAAATTGTCTAGCCCCGAATGAATACGGATCAAATCCACCTTCTAATAATGCAGTTATTACCATGTTATCACTACTATATAATGGATAGTTAGTATATACATATGCTTCTATATCTATATTATTATAATCATCAGTGCTTTTCCCACCCATAGTATAATCATAGTAGATATTTCCTTCTACTACTAAATAATCATTTATTGTATATGAGTTTTCAAATGATGTTGAAATTGAATAAGCATTACTTGTAGAAGCATCATCTGGTGAATAATGTTCAAATGCTAAACCTGCTCTTACAACAGAACTTAATCCTTCAACATCATTAAATAAATGTAATGATGGTTGAACTCTAAAGTATTGTTTATCTCCACCTTCACCTTCACCATAGGTATTTGTTTTTAATTCTGTTCTAACTTCCATATTTTCAACAGATGTTTGAGTGTGTAATCTCATTCTCATCTCTGTACTGTCGCTTGTTTCATTACTACTATCTCTAGAATCTGCTAAAAATCCATTACCTACATTACTATAATCTCTAATTCTTATCTCTAAATTATTATTCTGATCAAAATGTAAATTACCATTTACCTCTAATCTATTTTCATCAAATCTTACTCTGTCATTGATACTGAAACTATTATCTGCTGCAAATGAAACCATTCCAACTGTCATTAATCCTGCTAATAGAGCTATACTTCTTTTTTTCATTTTTCCCCTCCTAAATATAAATATTCCCCAACTATAAATTAATAAAAATTAATTAACCACAACATTAATTAAAATTAATTAATGTTTCTGACTTGATAGAAGTCTACTTCAAATTCTCAATTTCTTCAATAGTATTTTTTTTAAACCGTTCATTTAAAATTAAATAAAAAAAAACATAATCTCTTATGCTTTAAAAAATCATTTCTTTAAATATTCTGGCGTTATACTTCTTAAAGTAAATTTCATATCTACTAATATTTCAATTATCTTACTTCTATGTAATTTATATTTTAATTTTTCTTCATCACTAATGTTTTTTATAGTATCTTTATAAATATTTTCCCTTCCTTCTTCTACTATTCTTTTCCCTAATTTAGTTAGATATAAAGGTTTTTTTAAAAGTAATCCTGCCATTTCAACTTTTTTTTCTAAATAACCCATTTTTTCTAGCTTAGTGACTATTTGGTTAGTTCTAGATTTAGTTAATGTTGTATATTTTAAAATATTATATTGAGTTTCCCCTGGGATTTTTTCTAAATGACGTAGCAAATAATATTCTTTATAACTTATATTATACTTTTCTACTACATTTTTTAATAATTTTTTTCCAGTTATTGAAATTGCATTTGCTACTGTTAAAAGATCTACGACTATATCTTTTTCTTCCAATTTTAATCACCTCTTTTTTCCTCTGAAAAAAAATTATACCTTTTTTTAAAGTTTTTTTCAATTGGAAATATAATAAATAATCTATATTAATACAGAAAAAATTATTTTCTATACATATTTTACAAATATTTTTAACATATAAAAAAGGATTAGTATATAACCAATCCTTTAATTATTATTTTGACTCTATTAAACTCAAATTTGCTACCCTATTAAATATAATATTCAATGAAGTTAAAAGTGATAATCTATTATTTTTTATATTTTCATCTTTATCCATTACCATAACTGAGTCAAAGAAATCATCTATTATTTCTTTTCCTGAAAGAATTGTTTTTAAATAAAATAGATAGTCATTTTTTCCTAAAATTTCTTCAGATATACTTACAAATTCCATATAAAAACTATACAACGATTTTTCAGATTCTTCTTTTAGAAGTTCTTCATTAATATTTATTTTACCTTTATAATCTTTAGATATATTTCCGACTCTTTTTAAAAGAGAAACTAACTCATTGAAATTTGAGTTAAAAGATACTTCATTCAATGTTAATAATTTTTTTTCTATTTCTAATAAATTTTCATTTTCAATACCTAAAACAGCCACTATAAAATCTTTTCTATATCCTTTCTCTAAGAGTACATTCATTATTCTTTGATTCATAAACTCCATTACATCAGTTTTTACTTTTTCCTTATCTTTTTTTAAAACCCCATCCATCTCTAAAACATCAAGACTTAAGTTTATAAGTTCCTCTATTGATAGATCTAATTTTGAATTAAATATAATATTAACTATTCCTAATGCTGATCTTCTAAGAGCAAAAGGATCTTTTGATCCACTTGGAACAAGACCAACTCCAAAACAACCAACTAATGTGTCTATCCTGTCACAGATTCCAGTAATTACTCCTTCTATATTTTGAGGTAATTTATCACCTTGGTATCTAGGATAATAATGTTCCTCTATTCCTTTAGATACTTTTTCATTTTCTCCAGATTTAAGTGCATACTCTGCTCCCATAAATCCTTGCAATTTAGTAAATTCTTTTTCTCCAATCATATTAGAAACCAAATCTGCTTTAGACAGCTCTATTGTTCTCAATATATCAGTTTTATTTCCCTCAAATCCTAAAATATCTATTAATCTTTCTGCTATTTTTTTACTTCTTTCCAATTTTTGATAAATAGTTCCTAAATCTTTTTGAAATACGACATATTTTAATTTTTCTATATTTTCAGATAAAGATTTTTTTAGATCTTCTTGATAAAAAAACCTTGCATCAGAAAGTCTAGCTGACAATACTTTTTCATTTCCTATCCTTACTTTTTCAGATCTATCTATACCATTTCTGACTACTACAAATTTAGGTAACAAATTTCCTTCTGAATCTAAAATCGGAAAATATCTTTGATGTACTTGCATAGAGATAATAAGCACATCTTGGGGAACTTCTAAAAATTCTGAATTAAATGTTCCCACCATTGGATATGGATATTCTACAAGATTTGTTACTTCATCTAAGAGATCATTTTCAATAATTACTTTTTCTCCTGCTGATGAACAATTTTTATTGATCATTTCAACAATCATATTTTTTCTTTCTTCTATATCAATAATTACATTATTAGCTCTTACTTTTTCAAAATAGTCTGCTATACTTGTTATAGCAAATTCTTTCTCTCCAAAAAATCTATGCCCTCTAGAGATTAATCCACTCTTATACCCTTCTACTTCAAATTTAATCAATTCATTATCCACTAAAGCCAAAATCCACTGAATTGGTCTAGCAAATTTCATTTTTTTATCTGACCATTTCATAGATTTAGGAAAAGTCAACCCTTCTACTAATCCCTTTAGAGCTTCTGGCAGTAATTTTTTAGTTTCTTTTCCTTCTATAAATTTTTTAGCTGCAATATATTCTCCCTTAGGAGTCTCAATTATTTCTAAATCTGTAGCTTCTATACCTTGAGATTTTGCAAATCCCATTCCTGCCTTTGTAAGATCACCATTTGATCCAAAAGCAATGTGTTTTGCAGGTCCTTGATTTAATATATTTAAATCTTCTTGCTTCTCTGTTAAGTTTGATATTGATAATATTAATCTTCTCGGAGTCCCATATGTTTTTAAATCTTCAAAAATTATTCTATTTTCTTTTAAATAAGCTTTCATATTTTTTTCCAAATCATTTAACGCAGGCTTTAAAAACCTTGCTGGTATCTCTTCCATACCAATCTCTAATAAAATATTCATTCTTCACCTCTATTTTTTATTATGATTTCTTAACTAAACCTCTTTTAAATTTAATATTTTATTCTTATTTTTTCAAAAGAGGGTATCCTAAGTCTTTTCTTGCCTGTAGGAATACTTCTGCACATCTTTTAGACATATTCCTAACTCTCAGTATATAAGATTGTCTTTCTGTTACTGAAATAGCTCCTCTAGCATCTAAAACATTAAAAATATGTGATCCTTTTAATACTAGATCATAAGCTGGAAATACTAACCCTTGATCTAATATTTTTTTAGCTTCAGTTTCGCAATCATCAAACCATCTAAAATACATATCTAAATCAGCTATTTCAAATGAATATTTTGATTGTTCATATTCATACTGTAATCTCATATCTCCATACTTGATTCCAGGTGCCCATTCTAAATCATATACACTCTCTTTCTCTTGAATATATAGTGCAATTCTTTCTAAACCATAGGTAATTTCAACAGGTGTAATATCTAATTCAATTCCTCCTACTTGTTGAAAGTAAGTAAATTGAGTTATCTCCATACCGTCTAACCAAACTTCCCATCCTAATCCCCATGCACCTAAAGTTGGTGATTCCCAATCATCTTCGACAAACCTAATATCATGCTTTAACGGATCTATTCCTAACATCTTTAAACTGTCTAAATAAAGTTCTTGAATATCAAGTGGTGATGGTTTCATTATAACTTGAAATTGATGATGTTGATATACTCTATTTGGATTTTCACCATATCTACCATCTTTTGGTCTTCTTGATGGTTCTACATAAGCTGTACTCCACGGCTCAGGTCCCAACGCCATAAGTGTAGTATTAGGATTAAATGTTCCTGCTCCTGTTTCTATGTCGTATGGATTACCTATTACACAGCCCTTTGACGCCCAAAACTGTTGCAATGTCATTATCATATTTTGAAAATTCATTCTTGCCTCCTTAATAACCCTATTTTTATAATTAATCTTTTTCATATCACAAAATTATTTGAGTGAATTGTTATTTTTTTAATTGCTTTTTTTTCTCTAATATAATTACTTCTATTATCAGTAAAAATACTCCTATATTAATCCAAACATCTGCCACATTAAATACAAATTTCCAAAGACCTCTAAAATCTAAAAAATCAACTACAAAACCTCTGTATATTCTATCTATCATATTACCAATAGCACCTGCTAATATAAATGCATATGCATATTTTGAGATAACTTCATGAGGCTTTAGTTGTTTTATCATAAAATATATTATTCCTAATATAGCTACTATAGCTATTATACTAATAATTTTTATCTCTCCTTGGAACATTCCAAAAGCCACTCCATAATTTTTTACATAAGTTATATGAAAAAAATCATTTAAGATGCCTATAGTGTTTCCTTCAAACATAGACCTCGCTATTTTTTCCTTAGTCCATTGGTCTATTCCTAGAAGAGCGATAATTAAAATAATTATTCTCATCTTTAATCCCCCTATTTTAAGTTAGAAGAGAGAGGAAAGATTTCAATCTATCCCCTCTCCACCTAATAACTTAATTATACTTAATTTTTATTTAGTCATTACATCTATACATCTAGGACAAACATCAAAATATTCTGAATTTTTTCCTAAATTTTCCGAGTATTTCCAACATCTTTCGCATTTTTCTCCAGTTGCATGACTTACTCTTAAACTTAATCCTTCTACTTCTTCTCCTGCTGTAAATCCTTCTGCTGCTTCATCTATGATCTCAAATTGAGATACTAAAAATACCATCTCTAAAAGATCTTTATTAGATGTAATAAAAGCTTTTAATTCTTCATTCACTATATATAATTCTAATCTTGCATCGAGAGCATTCCCAATAATTTTATCCTCACCCTGTCTAGCTTTTTCCAATACTTTATTTATTTCTTTTCTAAGTTTTGAAATTTTGTCCCACTTAGTTCCTAACTCTTCATTGATCCATTTAGGATTAGCTTCATACCAAGATGTAAGTAATACTGAATCTACATCCTTAGATGCCTCTGGTAATTTACCCCAAATTTCTTCTGCTGTAAATGATAATACAGGAGAGATCATCTTAGTCATAGCCAATAATACTTCATACATAACAGTTTGAGCTGATCTTCTAGCAGTTGAATCAGTTTTTTCTACATATAATCTATCTTTGATTATATCAAGGTAGAATGCTGACATCTCAATTCCTGCAAAATAATGAACATCATTAAATAAATTATAGAACTCATATTTATCATAGTTAGCAGTTACATTGGTTTTTAAAGTTTCTAATCTATGTAATGCCCATTTATCTATCTCTGTTAAATCTTCATAAGCCACTTTGTCTGTTTCAGGATTAAAGTCGTTGATATTTCCTAAAATATATCTAGCTGTATTTCTAACTCTTCTATAAGATTCAGAAATTTGTTTGATTGCATTATCAGAAATTCTTACATCATCACTGTAGTCTACAGATGCACACCACAATCTTAAGATATCTGCTCCATATGTATTTATTATATCCATAGGATCTACTGTGTTTCCGACCGATTTAGACATCTTTCTACCATCTTTATCATTTACAAATCCATGAGTTAAGATAGCTTTATAAGGTGCATCTCCAGTAGAACCAATAGAGGTTAATAACGAAGTTTGGAACCAACCTCTATGCTGATCCGATCCTTCGAGATATAAATCTGCTGGTCTTTTTAAGTTATCTCTAGTATTTAATACACTTCTATGAGATACTCCTGAATCAAACCATACATCCATAATATTAGTTTCTTTCCTAAGTTCTATACCTTTTAAATTATATTTTTCTAATAATTCTTCTCCAATTAATTCTTCAGCTGAATATTTAACCCATGCTGCCGATCCTTCTACTTTAATTAATGCAATAACTTTATCAGCTATTTCAGAGTTAAAAATCACTTCTCCAGTCTTATTTTTATAGAAGATAGGGATATGTACTCCCCAAGTTCTTTGTCTAGAGATACACCAGTCAGGTCTATTCTCCATCATAGTAGTTAATCTATTTCTTCCCCATGCAGGTAAAAATTCTACATTTTCAAGTGCTTTTAATGATTTTTCTCTAATATCTGATCCCTCTATCTTTACAAACCATTGTTCAGTTGCTCTAAAGATTACCGGTGTCTTACTTCTCCAGTCATGTGGATAAGAATGTTCTATTACTTCAGTGTGTAACAGATGACCAGTTTCTTTAGTATATTCTAAGATAGCTTTATTTGCCTTTTGATAGTACATTCCAGCAAATTTTTCACCAGCTTCGTCCGTCAAATGACCATCTTGATCTACCGGGCAGATTACTTCTATACCATATCTAGTAGATACTACATAGTCATCTTGACCATGTCCAGGAGCAGTATGTACACATCCAGTACCAGCTTCTAAAGTTACGTGATCACCTAAGATAATTAATCCTGTTCTGTCTAAGAATGGATGTTTATAAGTTAACTTTTCTAATTCTCCACCTTTAAATTTCTTGATTAATTCAGCATTTTCTATTCCCATATCAGCTAATGCCTTCTCTGCTAGACCCTCAGCTAATATCAAGTTTCCTTTAGATGTTTTATAGATACCGTAATCAAATTTTTCATTTAAACAAATTGCCATATTAGCAGGTATTGTCCAAGGAGTTGTTGTCCAAATAACAAATGAAGCTTCATCTATACCTATTACTTCTAATGCATCAGGATTAGCTTCCATTTTAAGAAACATAGTAGGAGATTTGTGATTATGATACTCTATTTCTGCTTCTGCAAGAGCTGTTTTACTTACAGGAGACCAATGTATAGGCTTTAAACCTTTAAAAATATATCCATTCTCATATAACTCTTTAAATACTTCTAATTGCTCTGCTTCATATTCTGGATTTAAAGTTAAATAAGGTCTATCCCATTCACCTAATATTCCAAGTCTTTTAAATCCTTCTTTTTGCTTTTCAACCCATTTTTTTGCATATTTAGTACATTTTTCTCTAATTTTTAGAGGATGCATACCTTTTATTTTATCTCCTAATTCTTCTGCAACCTTAAATTCAATTGGTAATCCATGTGTATCCCAACCTGGAACATATGGCGCGTCAAAACCTTGTAATCTTTTATATTTTAATATAATATCTTTTAAGATTTTATTTAGTGCATGTCCAATATGGATATCTCCATTAGCATATGGAGGTCCATCATGCAATATAAATTTTTTAGCACCTTCCTTTAAACTCCTTTCATATATATTTTGTTTTCTCCAAACATTTAACATTTGAGGTTCTTTACCTGTTAAATTAGCCCTCATTTGAAAATTTGTTTTTGGAAGATTTAGGGTTTTCCCATAATCTTTTTTTTCTTCAGACATTCATATCCTCCTTATATCTATTTAAAATTATTTTTATCTCTGCTCCTTCTCCGAGTTTTGATTTTATTTTAATAATCCCTCTATGGCTACTGATTATCTTATTCGCAATAGCAAGACCTAATCCAGATGATTCTTCATTTCCGCTAGCAAATGGTTCAAATAAATTTTCTTCTAGAGCATTCATAGATATTCCTGATCCATTATCAAGAATTTTTATCGTTATATTCTCACTATTTATCTTAGATATTATATTAATTCTACCATTTATAACCCCAACTATTGCATTTAATGCATTATTTATAATCTCACGAAATGCTTTTGTCAATTCTATAGAATCTCCTAAAAAATTAGCTTCTTCACCTAAAAATAGAGAAATATCTCTATTTGGATTACATCTAACATAACTTTCTACTACCTCAGTTAGAAATTTATTGATTTTTAATTTCTCAAAATTATACTCCTTTTTATCGGAATAATCAAATAATATCGAGTCTTCCCTATTGATATTACATATCTCATCTCTAAATTCTTTAAAAGCACTACCATTTATTTTATTGTTCTTATAAAGTTTCATCATCATAAAGGTATATTTTTCAATCACTTTATTTCTTCTATAGATAATTTTTTTAAACATACGTCCTATAGCTATATCTCTTTCATTAATTATTTTTTCTAATCCAATCTGCTGATTTTCATAATGTATTCCAACATTTAATAAAATCACATTAAATAATTCAACATCTTCAACTTCTATCCTTCTACCAGAAATATAGTTATCTACCAAGATACATCCAATATTTTTGTTCCCATTAAATATTGGTAAAATCATAAAATTACTTAGCCCAAATCCCATAAGGAGTTCACTGCCTAAATAAATCTTGTACCCTCTTATATTTTGAAAAATAATTTTTTTCTTTGAAATGGCCTTATGAAACAAATTATCATCATTTTTAATTTTAATCAATGGTACTATCTCTTTCATAGTTTCATATCTCAGATCAAAACTAGAAAGTTTATCTTCCTTTAATATATTTCTATTTTTTCTGATTTTACTTCCTACTAAACAGCCTTGCTCATTACTATATTCAAAAAAAATAGCTCTATCATAGTTTAAACCTACTCCAGAAGTAAACCCTTTTAAGACAGTGTCTATGATACCACTGTCACTAGGTTCTTTTCTCACACCTAGAAGAAGTTTTTGAACTGCTTCAACCCTATGAATATAATCCTTTAATTTTTTATTTTGATCTTCTAATATAAAATTATTATTTTTTAATTTTTCTACCATTTTTTTCGTAGCTAGACTTAAAATTTTTATTTCACTAGTCCCGTTCAACCTTACATCCCTATCTAAATTTCCCGACGCTATATCATCTACAGCTAGTGATAATTCCTCTAAAGGCATAAGAAGCTGTTTGAATGTTCCATTTATTATAAATGAATTAAGCAATATTAAAATTATTGTTGCTAATATTATTAAAAACATAGTATCCATTTTAAACTTAGTTAATGCTGGTTCTGCTAAACTAAGTACTAGATAACCAACTTCTTCATCGAAAGCATTTAATACTGACCTTGAAACAATATTATAATCTATTCCTTGAATAACCAAACTTTTAACATTGTATCCTTTTTGATTTAATTTTATTTCCTTAGCTTTTTCTTTTTTTAGCCTATTCAAATCAATAGTATTTAAAGATAAAGGTTCTCTTGTTTGATACAATCCTATATCTTCTACATCAGCATGATCTACCACCATAAGATATTTATTTCCTCTGAAATAATCTTTTTCCAAAGGAATTCGCACTGAAATAGCGTATACTTCTTTATTTTCAACTACAGGAATTACAATTTCATAGTAAAATTTTTCATCTAGTTCATCATACATGACAGAATTTATATTTACAGATAATTTATTTTCCTTAACTCTTAAATTCTTAATAAACTCATTATTTATCTTAGTACTTATACCTCTTTCATCTAATATTAATCCATTTTTTCCTACTATAAGAAGTTTGGATTCATTATACAAACTAAAATTTTTAGAGATCAATTCTTTTTTCATATTTTTATAAATTTCTTTATTTTCTTCTGGTGTTCGAATAGAAGTCGTAAAAAGATCTTGCTCTATAAATTCTTTAGAATTAGTAAGTTTAATTAGCTCATTTATAAATTCAGTATTTCTTATGTCTAGCATATCCTCTATCACTTGAAATTTTTCTACAGCTTTAATGGAAAAATTTTTTTCTAATTCTTTGAATACAAAAATAACAACTAATCCTACTATAGTTAGACCTGTAAGAAGCATAGATAAATCGTTATATAATATTGTTTTAAAAAGTAATGAATCTCTTTTTAATTTCATTTTATAATCCTTTCTTAGTTAATGCTACCCTATTTCTACTATAATCTATATTGTCTACCTTTACTTTTATTATTTCTCCAACTGCCAATTCACTAGTCATATCTATTATTTTTTTTTCAAATTTTGATATATGTAAAAGTGCATCATTTTTTAATCCAATATCAATAAAAGCTCCAAAATTAACTACATTTCTTACAGTTCCTTCTAACTCCATCCCTTCTTTTAAATCTGATATTTTCAATACATCTGATTTCAATAATGGTTTTGGTATATCGTCTCTAGGATCTCTTCTGTCTCTTATTAGTGCTTCGAAAATATCTTTGGCAGTCTCCCTTCCTACTTCCTCATTTATTATAAATTCTTCCAAATCCATAGTCTTTAAGTTAGTTCTTACACCTTGTAAATCTTTTTTATATTGATCTAAACTAGCATTGTTATTTTTCAACATTTTTTCAGCCATTTTATAAGATTCTGGATGGATTATAGTATTATCTAATGGATTTTTACTTTCAGGTACTATCAAAAAACCTGCCATTTGTTCATAGGCTTTTGCTCCTAATCCCTTAACTTTTAAAAGTTCCTTCCTAGCAGTAAATTTTCCATTTACCTTTCTATATTCTTCTATATTTTTCGCTACATTTTTTTTGACACCAGATATATAAGCTAATAAGGCCCAAGATGCTGTATTTACATTTATTCCAACTGAGTTTACTACTCCCTCTATGACATCTCCTAAAGAACTTTCTAATTTTTTTTGATTTACATCATGTTGATACATCCCTACACCAATAGATTTTGGATCTATCTTAACTAATTCTGCTAGAGGATCTTGGATTCTTCTTGCTATGGATATAGCACCTCTAACTGTCACATCAAAATCAGGGAATTCTTCTGCTGCAATTTTTGATGCAGAATACACAGAAGCTCCCGCTTCATTTACAATAAGATATTTTACATCTCTTTTAACTTCTCTTAATAACTCTGCTACAAAAGCTTCTGTTTCACGTGATGCTGTACCATTACCAATAGCTATAATATCTATCTTATATCTTTCTATATATTCAAATATTTTTTTCTTAGCTTCTTCTAGTTTACCAGGATTATGCATTCCCTTTACTAGATATAGTACATCATCCATTTGATAAAATCCATCTGAATTTATAACGACAGTCTTGCACCCTGTTCTATAAGCAGGATCTAACCCTAAAATATTTTTTTCATGTAATGGTGGTTGTAACATTAAATTTTTAAGATTTTCTTTAAATATTTTAATAGCATCTAATTCAGCTTTTTCAGTCATAATATTTCTTACTTCTCTTTCCACTGATGGCAAAATAAGTCTACTTAAAGCATCTCTTACAACTTCTAAATAAAATTCTTTTAAACCTCTATTTACAAATTCACTCAATAAATTAAATTCTATCATCTCTCTAGTTTTATCATTTAATTTTATGGAGACTGAAATAATTTTTTCTTTTTCTCCACGATTTACAGCTAATATTCTATGAGATGGCATCCTAGATACATTTTCTAAATGTTCATAGTAATCTTCATATGTTTTTTTCTCATCTAATTCTTTATTTTTTTTAATTAAAGTTGTATTAACTTCTCCAAATTTTAACATTTTTTCCCTTATATTTTCTCTATATTTAGCTTTTTCACTTATATTTTGAGCTAATATTAATTTAGCACCTTCTATAGCATCTTTAACTTCTAATATATTATCATTAATATATTTCTTTGATTCTTCCTCTATATTATCTAATTTTATTTCTCGTTTTCTCATATATAAAGCCAATGGTTCTAAACCATTTTCTATAGCTGTATCAGCTTTTGTTTTCTTTTTCTTTTTATACGGTAAGTATAAATCTTCTACTCTTTGTAGTTTTTTAGCTAATAAGATAGCTTCTTTTAATTTCTCTGTTAATTTTCCTTGCTCACTTATTAACTTTATAACCTCATTTTTTCTTTTTTCTAAATTTCTTATATAAGTAATTTTTTCTAGAATTTCCCTTATGATAACTTCATCTAAATTTTCTGTAATTTCTTTTCTATACCTTGAAATAAAAGGAACTGTTGCTCCTTCATCCAATAATTTAATCGTATTTTCCACCTGTATCTCTTTGACTTTTAATTCTTCAGCTACTACTTGATTAATATTCAATTATTCTCCACCTTTCCTCATATTTTTACTCATAATTATACCATACCAAACAATTTTTTTAAAATAAAAAGAGAGTATAGGAGCTTTATTTTCTCTCTACACCCTTTATTTTTATTATAACTTAATTGTTTTTAAGTATTCTTTTACTCCATCTTTTGTTTCTTCATTTCGCAGACCAAACTCTATATTAGCTTTAAGCAATCCTAATTTACTTCCAATATCATATCTTTTACCCTTAAATTTATATGCTCCTACACTTTCCCCGGCTTTTATCATAGCTAGGATAGAATCTGTAAGTTGTATCTCTCCACCTACACCTGTCCCTTGTCTTTCTAAATGTTTGAATATTTCACTAGTTAAGAGATACCTCCCTAAACAAGCCATTTTAGAAGGTGCATCTCTCAAATTTGGTTTTTCTATAAAATCATCTATCAAAACAGTGTCTTTATCTAGATTTTTAATTGGTTTTACTATTCCATATTTAGATACATCTTCATCAGCTACTTCCTGAACACCTATTACACTATTCCCATGTTTTTCATAATTTTCTATGAGTTGTTTAGTCACAGGTTTTTCTTCATTATACATGATGTCGTCACCTAGAGCTATAATAAATGATTCATCACCTATAAATGGTTTTGCTTTAAGAATAGCATGACCTAATCCAAGTGGTTTATTTTGTCTTACATAAAAAATATTAGCCATATCAGATATATTTTTTATCTTGTCTAAAAGTTCTAATTTTCCCTTCTCCTCTAGAGTTTTTTCTACTTCATATGAATAATCAAAATGATCCTCTATAGAATTTTTATTTCTTCCTGTCACTATAACAATATCTGTTATTCCAGATTCTACTAATTCCTCCACTATATATTGTAGTGATGGCCTATCTACAATAGTTAGCATCTCTTTAGGTTGAGCTTTTGTTGCAGGCAGTACTCTAGTTCCTAATCCTGCTGCTGGTATAACTGCTTTTGTAATTTTTTTCATATTCATCTCCTTTTTATAAGCTTTATATTTAAAAAAATATATTCTAATGCATTTCTATATTATTATAGTTCAAAATTATATCTCAATATAATTTAAGATTTTAAAATCGAGTTTAAATAATTTTTATAGTGAAAGACATCTCAAGGAAAAAAATCATTTTATTTTACTAGCTATTTTTACAACATCATCTATAAAGATTAATTTTGTTTTCTTTTTCTCCACTGTAGTTAGTAACATTCCTTGTGATATTTCACCCTGTAATTCTACTGAATTTAAATTTAAAACTGCCATTACTTTCTTTCCCACTAAATCTTCAGGTTTTTTATAAACTTTAGCTATTCCAGATACTATTTGTCTAATACCAGATCCTGTTTCCACTTTAAATTTAATCAATCTTTTAGAATTTTCTACTAGTTCAGCTTCTAATATTTCTACTACAACCATTTCTATCTTTTCAAAGTCACTAATATCAATAGCATTTTTAATAACTAAATTTTTATCTATCTCTAATTTAACTATTTCTTTAGGTTTTTCTAATCGTGGAAAAATAGGAGTAGCTTTTCCTAATTTATGTCCAACTTTTAAAATATCCCATGCTTTTATATCCTCTACTTGTGCTAATTTTATATCTTCATAAACACCTAATTGCTTCCATATTTTAGAAGCTGACTCTGGAATATATGGATATACTAATACAGCTATTTTATTTAACGCTTCTACTAAATTTTTAAGTACCACTGCCAACCTAGGTTTTCCTTCATCATTTTTAGCTAAAGCCCAAGGCATAGTTTCATCTATATACTTATTCATTCTTGATACAAATTTAAAAATAGTTTCCAAAGATTTTGAAAATTCGACATTGTTCATATATTTATCTACATCTATGAGCACTTCTTCCCATAACTCTTTAATTTCATTATCACAGACTTCGTGGCCTTCGCCTGCTTCAATTACTGAATTAAAATATTTATCGTACATTCCCAAAGTTCTGTTTAACAAGTTTCCTAAATCATTAGAAAGATTTGCATTTACCCTATTTATAATAGCTTTAGTATTATAATCTCCATCACTTCCAAAATGAACTTCACTGAGTAAAAAATATCTAAACGCATCTACACCATATTTTTCTATTTCTGCGATAGGGTCTATAACGTTCCCCCTAGATTTTGACATTTTTTCCCCTGCTACAGTCCACCATCCATGAGCTACTATCTTCTCAGGCAATTTTTCTTCAGCAGCGAGTAACATACAAGGCCATATTATAGCATGAAACCTTAATATATCCTTTCCTAATAAATGCACAACTTCCCCATTTTTCCAAAATTTAGAAAACAACTCTTCATCACTTTCATAACCTATAGCAGTTAAATAATTTGTTAGTGCATCAAACCATACATACGTAATATGATCTTTGTCTATTTTTAATGGAATACCCCAATCAAATGTATTTCTTGAGATAGAAAGATCCATCAAACCTTGCTTTATAAAAGATATAACTTCGTTTCTTCTGCTTTTTGGCAGAATAAAATTAGGATTTTCATCTATATGTTTTAATAATATATCTTGATATTTACTCATTTTAAAAAAGTATGACTCCTCTTTTACTAAACTTAACTCTTTCCCACAATCTGGACAACTATTTTCTCCTACAATTTGATTTTCAGGAACAAAAGTTTCACATGAAACACAATATTTTCCTTCATAGGATCCCTTATATATATCTCCATTATCATATACTTTTTGGACAATTTTTTGTACAGCTTTTTTATGTCTATCTTCAGTTGTTCTTATAAAATCATTATTATCTATATTTAACTTTTCCCACATTTCTTTAAACTTAATTGACATCTTATCTGTCCATTCTTGAGGACTATATCCCATTTCAATTGCTTTTTCCTCGACTTTTTGACCATGTTCATCTGAACCAGTCAAGAAAAAAACATCATATCCCATTGTTTTTTTATATCTAGCTAGTACATCTGCTGCTATAGTCGTATAAGCACTCCCAACATGAGGATCTCCATTTACATAGTATATAGGTGTTGTAACATAAAAATTTTTATTCATAATATATCTCCTTCTCTTTCTAATATTTATTACTATTAATCATTTAATTTTTTTTCTGCTTGTCTATCCAACTCCAATAAGATTTTCTCCACTTTTAAGGCCACTACTTCTAAATCTTCGCCGGGGTCTATACTTATTGGTTCTCCTAATATACAAACTATCTTAGAAAATGGTTTGGGTAGTTCTATCTTATCCCAGGTTTTTTCAAATATCCATTTATTTTTAGAAGCAGCACCAATTGGAACTAGTTTTTTGCCAGATTTTTGAGCTAAAAACAACATTCCAGGTTTTACCTTATATACTGGTCCCTTTGGTCCGTCTACTGGGGTTCCAACAATATATCCATCCTTTAAAAATTTTACCATCTTCAAAAGACCCTTAACCGCATCTCTTCCACTAGAGCCTCTAACTACTTTATATCCAAATTTTTCTAAAGGTACACTAATTAATTCTCCATCTTTAGAAGCGCTAGCAAGAGCAGCTTTTTTCTTTAATTTATCCATAATCACAGTAATAGAGACTATTTTATTATGCCAAGAAACATATACTGCGTTTTCATTCATAACTCCTTCTGCTCTTATTTTCTCAACTTTATAAGTCTTAGATAAAATCCTTAAGATATAATAGATTAATAATCCAAATATTTTATACTTTTTTTGTTCCTTCATCAATTCACTCCCTATTTTTTTTACTGACTATAAAGTTTAATTATACCACTGTATTATAACACAATTTTTATATATTCCCAGTAAAAATCATAGTAAAACAAAAATATCAATACGATATCACATAAAAAAAGAGCTCGAAAGCTCTTTTAGGTATTATTTAAAATAATCCTGGAATATTCATTCCACCAGTTACTGAAGACATCTCTTTTTCTGCTAATTCTTCAGCTTGTCTCATTGCTTCTGCTACTGCTGAAACTATAAGGTCTTCTAGCATCTCTTTGTCATTATCTTCTACAGCTTCCTTTAATATCTCATCTGAAATATTTATTGAAAGTATTTCTTTTTGTCCATTGATCTTAACTTTTACTGCTCCTCCACCAACTGAAGTTTCTAATTCTTTACCTTTTAGTTCCTCTTGAATCTCTAACATTTTTTGTTGCATTACTTGTGCCTGCTTTAAGATATCTCCTTGATTTCCTGTTGCTTTATTTCCTTTAGATTTAATTTTTCTAACCAATTATTATTCCTCCCTTTATTTTCTTCAATTAAATATATTTTTTTATTCTTGTAATAATACTAGTAGTTTGATAATGTTATCTTCTGAAAAAAATTATTAATACACACTATAAAAAATACTCCTTAAAATTATAACATGCCTACCTAGGATAATGTCAATAATTTAATTAAATTCGTATGGCATAAATAAAAGTGGGGTTTTTGATTTAAATCTTGTAACTTGTGTAATAGGTTCTCTTACAAAATTTTCTACCTTCTTATAATTTTTTTTATATTTTTGTAAAATTTCAGATATTCCTTTTTTATCTACTATCTCAATAACTTGATAATCTTCTAACTTTAAATCTCTTCCCAAAGTTTTTATAGTTATTTCAAGTCCACCGATTTCATCTACCAATCCATTCTCAACTCCTTCTTCTCCTAGCCAAATCCTACCACCTGCAATACTTTCTAATTTATCTAAAGGAATATTTCTTCCTAAACTTACTCTATCTTTAAATTCATCATAAACTCCTAAACTAGACATCCTTACCTTTTCAATTTCTCCTCCTGTCATCTTTTTAGTTAATGAATTTATTCCAGAATATCTACCTTTTTCTATTTTTTCTATATTAATCATTGTTTTTTTTGCTAATCCACTTATTTCTGGAATTATAGATACTACTCCTATAGAACCTGTTATAGTTGATTTTGTTGCAAATATTCTTTCAACCCCTGCTGATATATAATAACCACCTGATGCTGCTACTTCTCCCATAGAAACGTAAACTGGTTTACTCAGTTTAGATATTTCATGATGTATTATTTCAGATGCAAGTGCTGAACCTCCTGGAGAATTTACTCTTAATACTATTCCTTTCACATCTTTATTCTTTTCAGCTTTTTCTAGCTCACTTTTCATTTTTTCTATATCTATATTATTTTCATCTCTAGAAGATCCTTTATATACTATATCTCCAGAAGCATATATTAAAGCAATTTTTTTTGGTTTTTCTATAATTTTTATAGTAGTCAAATAGTCTTTTAAAGATATTTTTTTTCCAATCTTATAATTTCTTTCTAATTCACTCTGATAACTAAATCCATCTATTAGCCCTATTTTTTTACCATATATCGGATTTATCATAACTAATTCACCACCTAATATAGCTTTATTTATTGAAAGTTTTTCTATATTCCTTCTTTCTGAAATTTCTTCTATTCTATTATTATATATTCTATCATATACCCTTTTTATATCTTTTTTAAACTCTTTTGACATTTCTTTTTTTGAATACTGCTCACCATAGACCTTATAGTCTCCTATGTGAATAACATTGAATTTTATACCAACATAATCAGCTAAATTCTTAAAATAATTAAATTCTCTATAATAACCATTTAGATTTATCATAGCTGATTGAATAGGTGGCATAATTATTTTAGTCGCATATATTGCCAATCTATAATTTTGATTATTTATATTTCGAGTAAACACATATATTTTTTTTCCACTTTTTTTGAATTCATCAAGTGCTTCTCCAATTTCTTCAATATTATTAGCTGAAAGTTTTATATTATCAAGATCAATATATATACCATCTATTTTAGGATCTTTACTCGCTTCTTTTATTCCTTTTAATACTTGATATAACTTTAATCTCTTTTCTAATTCAAATAAACTTGCTCCATTTTTTTCAACTATCCCATTAGAAAAATCAAGTTCTAAATAACTATTTTTTTCTATTACAATTTCTTTTTTGTACTCAGTAAAAGCAATATTTAGAATTTCTGCTGTAATGACTAAGAATATTAGCACTACTAAGATTGCTTGTAGTATTTGTTTAGAAAAAAATAAAATAATTTTCCCTATATATTTCAAGATTATTTTCATTTTACACCTCATCATTATATTAACTATTCATATAATTTTTTTTATCATAAAAAATTATATTAAGTTTATTTATTTTGCTTTAGACTTTTCCCCCATAAACAAATTATAGATTAAAGTCATGTTTTTAGCAATAAATTTTATTTTTTTAATTTTATTTTTTTCTATCTTGTGTTCTTTTATCGACATTTTCACACTGTTTTCAAAATAAAATAGTTGACTTTTTTTTTTATATAAGGTACACTCCTATTATATTTCTAATAAAAAATTAATTTTATTAATAAAAAAAACAAAGGAGGAATGTATGGGCACGTCAACAATTAAAACCGAAAAAAAAGTTAGTTTTATTGACAAATTTTTAAATGTCGTTGAAAAAGGTGGTAACGCATTACCACATCCAGCAACATTATTTGGGATGTTAGCACTTATAATGGTCATTATATCTGGGATAGGAGCTGCACTAGGTTGGTCAGTTGAATTTGAAGGAATTAATAGAAAAACAATGCAGATGGAGAATATGATTATTCAAACTAAATCTTTGATGAATGCAGATGGAATCAACTATATTTTCACACATATGGTTAGAAACTTTACTGGATTTGCACCACTTGGAACTGTTCTTGTAGCAATCATTGGTATCGGTATATGTGAAAGATCTGGGCTGATGTCAATTTTATTAAAGAAAACAGCACTTTCTACTCCAAAAAAATTAGTTACTGTAATGGTTGTATTCTTAGGAATCATGTCAAACGTTGCATCTGATGCTGGTTACGTAGTATTACCACCATTAGCAGCATTGATATTTTTATCGTTTGGTAGACACCCGTTAGCAGGATTAGCAGCGGCATTTGCCGGTGTATCAGGAGGATTCTCAGCTAACCTCTTAATTGGAACAATCGACCCATTATTAGGTGGTATATCTACAGAAGCAGCTAGACTTTTAGATGGAGTTTATGAGGTTGCACCTACTGCAAACTATTTCTTTATGTTTGTCTCCACATTTATTATTGCTATTATTGGTTGGTTTGTTACAGAAAAAATAGTCGAACCTAGATTAGGAAAATATGAAGGGGATGACACATTAGTTTTTGATGAAGTTACAGATTCAGAAAAAAAAGGATTAAGAGCTGCTGGTATAGCAACTATTGTTTTAATTTTATGCTTGATACCTCTATACTTCATATTAGGTAAAAACTTCTTAGGAAAAGGATTAGTTCCAATTATCGTATTATTCTTTGCAATTCCCGGATTAGCTTATGGTATGTCTATAGGAAACATAAAATCAGATAAAGATGTTATGGGAATGATCAGTAAATCTATGGCAACTATGTCAGGTTACTTAGTTTTAGTTTTCTTTGCAGCACAATTTATTGCATACTTTAACTATTCTAATTTAGGAACTATCTTAGCAGTAAAAGGAGCAACTTTATTAGAGGCTACAGGAATGACTGGTATACCCTTAATTATTGGATTTATCTTAGTAGTAGGTGTTTTAAACTTATTTATGGGATCTGCTTCTGCTAAATGGGCAATCTTAGCACCAGTATTTATACCAATGTTAATGAGAGTAGGTTACACTCCTGAATTTACACAATTAGCGTATAGAATTGGAGATTCAACTACAAATATAATCTCCCCATTAATGAGTTATTTTGCAATGATTATCGTATTTATGCAAAAATATGATAAGAAAGGATCTATGGGAACATTAATATCTATCATGTTACCATTCTCAATGGCATTTTTAATTGGTTGGTCAATTTTATTAATAATTTGGATGATGGCAGGATTACCTATTGGACCTGGAATTGGAATCTATATGTAATTAATAGACAAATAGTCAAAGACGAGAAGTTATTCTCGTCTTTTTTTGGTATGATTTTAAAATTTAAGCATATCAATGTTTTTTGACATATTTTTTTAATTTATTCAGGAATTCTATCAACATACATTATTGATAATTCACCATAGACTTTACCCTAATTTTTAAGTTTATTAAGAATACTCAATCAGTATTTACTACTTTTGTTCTGTCCAATATATAACTCTAAAATTTATTTATAACCATCTTGATTCATCCCTAAGACAACATAAGCTACTAATTTTCGAATTATTTTATTATCTCTAACAGAAAAACGAACTGCATCGATTAAAACAATAGGATATATAGTACTTAAAGGTCTATTTTGCCATTCTATAATTTGATTAATAGTAAGAACATAAGATATCTTCAATTTGTTCAGACGCATACATAACAATAATTTTTTCATCAATTTATAAGATTTATTTTTGTCATAAAAAATAGCCTCCTTAAGCAATATTATTACCATAGGAAGCTATTTTTTTCACATTTTATTTACAGACTTTTTTGGATAGTCCCATTTTTGCTAAAAATTTAAATTGAAAAAAAAAAGAACTTCTTTACCCTTAAAATAATAGTTCAATTATTATTTTATTTTAGCTTATCTATCTCTTCCTCTAATTGATCTAAAAGTTTATCTAAATCTTTAGTTATGGCTTCTATGCTCTCCTTTTTAGATAGATCTACCCCAGCTTTTTTCAGTTGATTCATGGGATTATCATTTCCTCCTGATTTTAACAATGTAAGATATTTTTTTAAAGCTTTCTCTCTCTCTTTTAAACTATAAGTTTCATTAGTTATCCGATCATAAAATACTGATGATGAAGCAAAACAAGTAGCATATTGATATACATAATAAGGTGAATTAAAGAAATGGGGTATCCTAGCCCATAAAACTTCCATTATCTTATCAGTTTCTATGGAGTCTCCATAGTATTCTCTAAATAATTCAACCATAATTCCACTTAGAACATCTGGTGTTATAGGTTTCCCTTCCTCTACTAGTCTATGTGCTTGGAGTTCATAATCAGCTAAAAGAGATTGAAAATAAAATGTCCCAGTTATTCCTCTAATGGCCTGTTGTAATAATGTAATTCTTTCCTTAGGATCTTTAGTATTTTTTAGCATATAATCCAGTAATAACCTTTCATTAAACGTAGAAGCTACTTCCGCTACAAAAATAGTATAGTCATGAGTTGCAAATGGTTGATTTTCATTAGAAAGAAGGGTATGCATTGTATGGCCTAGTTCGTGAGCTAGTGTAAAAACACTGGCTAAAGTTTTATTATAATTCATAAGCATATATGGATGAACTCCATATACCCCTACAGAGTATGCTCCACTTCTTTTTCCTTTACTTTCATAAACATCGATCCAGCCATCACTTATAGCTTTTTTCATCTTCTTACTATAATCTTCCCCTAAAGGAGATACAGAGTTATAGACATATTGTTTTGCATCATCATACTCATATTCTTTTTGAAAATCAACTAATGGAATTGATCCATCATAATTATGATAACTTTCTAGTCCTAGTATTTTCTTTCGAAGTCTTGAATACCTCTTTAATGGTTCACTATTTCTTTTAGCAACTTCTATTAAATTTTCATATACTGAAGTTGGTATATCATTTTGCTTTAAAGCTCCTTCCAAAGTAGAACTATAATTCCTTGTTTGAGCTACTGCAAAATCTCTTTGTAATAAACTTCTATAGATTGCACCATAAGTATTTTTATAATCTTCGAAAGTTTTATAGTGGGTATCAAAAGCTTTTTTTCTTTCTTCTTGATCCATATTAGTTACCATAACTTTACTATAATTTCCATAGGTCATAGGTATTTTTGTTCCATCTTTAAACTCTACCTCGCCAAATTTAATATCAGTAGTAGATAACTCAGAATATATACTTTTAGGAGCTCCTTGATACTGACTGTAATAAGAGATTAATTTTTCTGATTTTGCATCTAATATATGACCTTGCAATCTATAAAGTTCCCTTAAATTAAATTCATATGGTTTAAAATCTTTATTTTTTTCTATCCAATTTATCATAGTTTCTTTTGATATAGTTAATATTTCTGGAGTTATCCAAGCTGTAGAAGTACTATATTGACTAAATAACGTTATAATACGTTGGAGATTTTCTATAGCTTTTTGATCTGTCCCGTCTAAATCTTTTTTCATATTCGGATATAAATAGATTTTATATGATAAAATCTCCACTTTTTCTTGCAATTTTAAAAACTCTATAAAAGTTTCGGGATCTCTAGATATATTTCCTTTATATTGATTAATTTCGTCCATCATTCTACCTATTTTAATAAAATCTTTTTCCCACAAGGACCAATCACCATATATATCACTTAAATTCCATTCTCTTTTTTTTTTCAACTTTGTCAATGCCTCCTTAATTTCTGTTTTTTCTTCATTTACTTTATTTTTTTTTTCTTTTGTTTTTTGCAAAGTTATCTTATTATTTTTTTTTATATAATTTTGACCTAAATAAAGATGAGATACTATTCCTAATGCTAGAATTCCAGTTAATATTAAAATCCTTTTTTTCATATGCTTTTCCTCCTTATCTATCTTTTTTATATCTAAACTAAAATATAAGTAATAGCTTTTAATATTGAATTTTAATAATTCTTTTATTTTAATTTTTTCTATTACTATTATATCTTTAATTTTAAGCTTATTCAATAGATTTTATTTATTAACCTTAGTTTTTTTTATAGTGAAGAAGTATTTCTTAAATTTTAATTTGACATATAGAAATAAATAGAGTATAATTTCAAAAGTTTAAAGTAGAGGAGGAAAATACAATGTTAAAAAAAGGTTTATCTTATACATTAGAGAAAGTAATAAGTTCATCTGAAACTGCTATCAAAATGGAATCTGGTGGACTAGATGTTTTTTCTACTCCAAATTTAATTGCTTTTATGGAAAAAACAGCATTTCTTAGTGTTGAAAAATATTTAGATAAAGAAAATACAACGGTAGGTATATCTATAAATGCTAAACATCTAAAAGCTAACTTAGTTGAAGATAAATTGAATTGTATTTCTACACTGATTGAGATTGATGGGAAAAAACTTTCTTTTGAAATTGTTGTAATCCATGAAGAAACTATTGTAGGAAGTTGTTTCCATGACAGGTTTATTGTTAATAAGAAAAAATTTATAAATAAATTAATTAAAAGATAGATTTTACTATCTTTTTTTTTGAAAAAAATTAGGAGGATTGAGAAAAAATGCATAAGATTAATGGAAAAACAAAATATTTATTGGGGTTACAACATGTATTAGCTATGTTTGGGGCTACTGTACTGGTACCATTCTTAACTGGGCTTAATCCCTCTATCGCACTGTTAGCCGCAGGAGGAGGCACACTATTATTTCATTTTTGCACAAAGAAAATTGTCCCTGTGTTCTTAGGTTCTAGTTTTGCATTTATTGGAGCTATTTCCTTAGTTTTAAAAAATGATGGAATAGGAGCTGTAAAGGCTGGTGTTATATCAGCAGGATTTATCTATATATTAATGTCTATTATCATTATGATATTTGGTGTCGAAAAAGTAAAATCATTTTTCCCTCCAATAGTTGTTGGTCCTATTATAATGGTTATCGGTCTTAGAATGAGTCCAGTTGCTTTAAGTATGATTGGATATAGTAATGGTACATTTGAACCAAAAGATTTAATTATTGCTGTCGTTGTCGTTACTACAATGGTAGTTATATCTGTTTTAGAAAAATCATTCTTTAGATTGGTCCCTATTCTTATTTCAGTTATGGTTGGATATACATTAGCAGTTTTATTTGACTTAGTAGATTTTACTCCCATCATCAATGCTAATTGGATCGGCTTTACAGATAGTGCTATGAAAGATCTTACAACTTTACCAAAATTTTCATGGGCATCTGTTATAGCTATAGCTCCTATAGCTATGGTAGTTTTTATAGAGCATATTGGAGACATTACAACTAATGGTGCTGTTGTTGGAAAAGATTTCTTTGATGAACCTGGAATTCATAGAACTATGTTAGGAGACGGGATAGCTACACTATTTGCTGGGCTTATTGGTGGACCAGCAAACACAACTTATGGTGAAAATACCGGTGTTCTAGCAGTCACTAAGGTGTATGATCCTGCAGTCCTTAGAATTGCAGCTGTATATGCTATTGTGCTATCATTTATAGGAAAATTTGGTGCTATTTTACAGACTATTCCCACTTCCGTTATGGGAGGTATATCTATTATCTTATTTGGAATGATCTCAAGTGTAGGAGTAAGAACATTAATTGAAGCTAATTTAAACTTTTCTCACTCAAGAAATTTAATTATTGCATCTCTTATCTTTGTTTTGGGAATAGCTATTAGTAATGTAGTTATTTGGGGATCTATCTCTCTGTCCGGTCTAGCAGTCGCTGCGATTGTAGGAGTAGTTTTAAATAAAATTTTACCTAAAAATATATAAAAATTTAGAAAAGAGGGCAATTCAGGTAGAAAAAATCTAATTCTGAATTGCCCTCTTTTTATTTTATACTAATTTATTTATCCATTTCCTACTTATAAATCTTTTCATCCCAATTCCAATACGAATAAATTCCTCTGCTAAGGTAGCTAAGTATACTATATATATAGGAAGGTTTAAATAGAAAGCCACAAATATTGCCCCGGGCACCCCTACTATCCATAGTGCTATAAGATTTATCCCCATAGCAAATTTTGTATCTCCTCCACCTCTTAAAATCCCTACCATCTTTGTCATTCCGAGTGCTTTAAACGGAAATGATATACAAAATGCTATCAGTGTATATTTACTAAGTTTCAATACATTTTCATCTACATTATAAATTCCAACTAATTTAGAAGAAAATAACGCTAGAGGAACTGCTAAAAGAAACGCTAAGCTAAATGAAACTTTATAAAATTTCTTACTATCAGAGTAAGCTTCATTTAATTTACCTTGACCTATTTTATGAGCTATCATTACTGTTGCTGCATTGGCAAATCCAATTATTCCTACTACTGCTAATCTCTCAAAACTATTTTCTATATTTATTGCTGCCAATGAATCTGTCCCTATCCTACCATAAATAGCACTGTATACAGTTTGTCCCATTGCCCATAAAACATCATTTATAATAACTACTCCTGCAGTTGCAATGAACAATTTCAACATAATAATATCAAAACAAAAAAATTCTTTCAATTTTATAGCTATTGGATATTTTCTTATATAGATAATTCTCACTACTACTAAGCATTCTATCCAACGCGCTATAGATGTAGCTAATGCTGCACCTTCCACTCCTAATTTTGGAAATCCATAATTACCAAATATAAGTAGATAATTTAGTATAATATTTATTACTAATGATAAAAAACTCGTTAACATAGGCAACTGACTCTCTCCTAACCCTCTAAGTAATATAGAAAACGAAAATGATATAGCTGACGCTACATATGACCAGGCTACCACCTTAAGATATTTAGAAGCAATTATTATAACTTGTGGATCTTTTGTATATAAACCCATTATATATTCTGGTATTATATAGGATATAAGCCAAAAACATAAAGCCATTAATATACTCAATAAAGTAGATATTGATACAATGTATTTTACTTTAGAATAGTCTTTTTTCCCATGATATTGAGCTATAAATACAGTAGCTCCGCTATTTATTCCCATTATAAATGTTGTCATCAAAAAAACTATTTGATTAGCTAATCCTAAAGATGCAACTTCTTCTCCCCCTAATTTACCAATCATAAATACATCAGTCATATTTACAGATGCCAATATTAAACTTTGAACTGTTATTGGCAACGCCAATATAAGTAATGTTTTATAAAAACTTTTTTTCACTTCTTCCTCCTAAAAATAAATACAATAAAAAAAGATCAACATTTAAAAGTCGATCCTAAAGATTTAACTTTAAATATCAATTCACAGGATGAGCTTTAGCTTAATGATACTCCTGTAGCCCCAATGAGATGGACAACTTTGCCTAACGACACTCTCACAGCACCATTGAATCAACTATTCAAGTCAAACAATGTATTTAATTACAAATCACGAAAAAATTATACTATTAATTTTTATTTTTGTCAAATAAATGTAAATTGCAAGTTTAACTGTCCCACTTTATTCTTAACCTGATAAGAACCCATTTTTTTTCTATACTAGTTAAACCACCAAATAATTTTCTTGGATAGTTGTTTATCCAATTCTCTATTTTTTTAATTTCTATTTTGCTATATTTGTTAATATTTGTTCCTTTGGGTATCCATCTTCTGATTAATTTATTAGCATTCTCATTACTTTCTCTTTCTCAAGAGCAATAGGCACGACAATAATATAATTTTGTCTTTTCTCCTGGTTTTTTGATCTAAAAATTCAACACCATTATCTGCTGTTATTGTTTTAAATATGGCTTTAAATTTGGACTTACCGTATTCTTTCTCTATTTTATTAAGCTCTCTTATAAATGATTCTTGTGTTTTACTTTTAATTTTTTTACTATGAATTTTCTAGTTTTACGCTCGATTAAAGTTAATAAAACACTACCACCACCATTTCTTTTTCCAACCACACAATCTATCTACCAATGTCCATATTCATCTCTTAATAGAACTTTTGGATCTCTTTCTTCTAGATGTTCCTTTTCTATTATTACCTGCTATCCTTACTTTAAAATTATTTTTCTTTTTTTGGTCATATGAAAGACCATTTAGAATTGAAAAAATGTAAAAAGTTAAGAGAAATTAAAAAAACTATGAAATATTTTATAGATTATTATAACAACTATAGATATCAATGGGATTTAAAAAAAGATGACTTCTATAGAATACAGAAGTCATCTTTTTTTTTATAATTTAATTCTTTTGTTGATAATCGTTATAATTTTGAATATTTTTTTACACCATTAGACTCAACAGTGAAAGTCCACCTATTATCCATAAAACTGGAGAAATCTTATTGTACTCTCCTGTACCTATATGAACTACTATAAATGATAAAAATCCAAAACTAAGCCCTGTACTAATGCTATATGTAAGTGGCATCATAATAACCGTAGCAAAAACAGGTAAGGCTGTTTTAAAATCATAAAGATTTAATTCCTTTAGATTTTTAAACATATAGATTCCAACAATAATGAGAGCTGGTGCTGTGGCATAAGCTGGCACAATCCCTACTATTGGTGTAAATAATAACGAAAGTAAAAATAATCCTCCAATAACAACCGACGCTAATCCTGTCCTAGCACCTGCTGCTATCCCTGCTGTAGTTTCTGACAATGTAGTAACTGTACTAGATCCAAGTAATGACCCCACTATTGTAGAAGCCACATCTGTATGAATCATCCTTCCTAAAGATAAGATATTTCCGTCTTCATCTTCCATCCCCATCTCTTTAGCACAAGCAATAAGTGTTCCCAATGAATCAAATAAATCTACAAACATAAAAGAAAATATAGGCCCAATTAATGCAAATTGAAAAGCTCCGACTATGTTTAATTTAAATGCAATTGGTGCTATTGATGGTGGCATAGATATTATTTGGGTAGGAAGTTCAACGACACCTATTAGCATACCTAAAATAGTAGTTACAATCATACCTATTAGCATTCCACCCTTTAAATTTCTAAGTTCTAAAAGAGCCGATATCATTATTCCTATCACCCCTAAAATAACCGTAGGAGTAAATTTTCCAAGGGAAACAAATGTTGCCGGATTAGCCACAATAAGCCCCATACTCTTTAAACCTATAAATGCTATAAAAAGTCCAATCCCTGCTGTAGAAGCTATCTTTAATTCCACAGGAATTGCCTGTGCTATCCTCTCTCTTATCCCACCAATAGACATAACTAAAAAGAATAATCCCGATATAAAAACAACTCCCAATGCCGTTTCCCAAGGAATTCCCTTTCCAATAACCAATGTATAGGTAAAAAATGCATTAAGTCCCATCCCAGGGGCTAACCCTAATGGTGCGTTTGCCCAGAAAGCTGCTATTAAACTACCAATTGCAGCACTTAAACATGTAATAGTGATAAGAGCTCCTTTATCCATACCTGTATCTGCCATTATAGATGGATTTACAAATATAATATATGACATAGTCATAAATGTAGTAATTCCTCCAATAATCTCTTGTTTTACCGAAGTTTTTCTTTCAGTTAATTTAAACATTCTTTCTAACATTTTACTTCCCACATCCTTAAAATTTTTAATAGATAAAATCTAATAATTTATAATTTTAAAATTAAAAAAGGCCCTTTTTCCCTTTACTTGAGGAAAATAGGACCTTTATATATTAAAATATTAGGTATCTATCTTCTTATAGTCAGCTTTTTAAGGTAGCTGGTAGAAACTTTTCGCCATATTCGAAATTTATATAAGTTTTTATTAAAAAAATTATATCATCTTTTTCATAATATTACAAAATATTTCATAAAGAATAAAATCATTATTCTTTATAATTTTCTTTACTTAAAGTTTAGTGTTATAATTCTTTTAATATATATTTTCCAATAAACTTTAAATAATGATAGTGGATTAGTTCTTCTAAAGTTTTTTTAAAAAAGCAAAAAATTATTCTTTATATTAATCAAAAATGATATTTTTTTCTATAAGGATATATATCTATTAAAGATCCATATCCTTTGAAAAATATTTTATCTTTGTGGTATAATAATTTTAAAATCAACTAAATATTGCTATCGACAGGAGGTAAAATTATGAAAATATTAGTAACTGGAGGAGCTGGATACATTGGCTCTCATACAGTGATAGAACTATTAAAAGAAAACTATGAGGTGGTTATTGTAGATAACTTTTCTAACAGTAATCCAAAGGTATTAGATAGAATAAAAGATATTTCAGGTAAAGAATTTAAATTTTATGAAATAGATCTACTAGATAAAGATAGTTTAAACAAAGTATTTATAAAAAATAAAATAGATGCTGTCATTCATTTTGCAGGATATAAAGCCGTAGGAGAATCTGTCTCTAAACCTATCGAATATTACCATAATAACTTGACTACTACTTTTATTCTATGTGACGTAATGAAAGATCATAATGTTAAAAAAATTGTTTTTAGTTCTTCTGCAACTGTATATGGATTAAATAATCCATCTCCATTATTAGAGACTATGCCTCTAAGCGCTACAAACCCATATGGTAATACAAAACTTATGATAGAGCAGATCTTAAATGATTTATATGTTTCTGATAATCAGTGGGGAATTGCCCTCTTAAGATATTTTAATCCCATTGGAGCGCATAAAAGTGGAAAAATTGGAGAAAATCCAAATGGTATTCCAAATAATTTAATGCCATTTATTACCCAAGTAGCTGTCGGAAAGAGAGAAAAATTAAGTGTCTTTGGATCAGATTATGATACCCATGACGGAACTGGTGTCAGGGACTACATCCATGTAATCGATCTAGCTATTGGTCATATTAGAGCACTGGAGAATTTTAAAAATAAAACTGGGATAGAAGCATATAATCTAGGGACTGGAAAAGGGATAAGTGTTTTAGACCTAGTAAACACATTTATAAAAGTAAACAATATAAAAATACCATATAAATTAGTTGGAAGAAGGACTGGAGACGTAGCCATTTGTTATGCTAACTCTGAAAAAGCTTTCAAAGAATTAAATTGGAAAACTGAAAAAACTCTAGAAGATATGTGCAGAGACTCATGGAAATGGCAATCTAATAACCCAAAAGGATATTAAGATGAAAATATTTGTTATTTCAGACATACATGGTTCATTATATTATTTGAATAAGGCACTAGAATGTTTTAAAAAAGAAGAAGCAGATTATATTTTAATATTAGGAGATATATTGTATCATGGTTCACGTAATCCTCTTCCAAAAGATTATAATCCTAAATTAGTCGCTAAAAAATTAAACTTATATAAAAACAAAATTATAGCTCTTAGAGGAAACTGTGATAGTGAAGTGGATCAAATGATTTTAAATTTTCCTATTCTTAGTGATTTCACCAATTTATTTTTAGAAAATAAACGTATTTTTGCTACTCACGGCCATCTATTTATAAAAGATAAACTTTCTATAGATAATGATGATATCCTAATTTTCGGTCATACCCATCTTCCATTAGCAGAAAAAAAAGATATTTTTATATTTAATCCAGGATCTATAACTTTTCCAAAAGATGGAAATCCTAATTCTTATGGAATTTTAACTTCTTCTTCTTGGGAAGTTAAAGATCTATATAGTAAAACCTTCAAGTCTATTATATATTAAAAAAATCCCTTAAAATAGTAAATTACTATTTTGGGATTTTTTCTAATTAGTATCATCTTCAGTCTTGGTTTCAATACTATTGGTATATTTTCTATCCTTTAAAATATAGTATACTAAGGTCAATATTAATTTGGCACTATCATCTATTATTTTTTTTGATATCCCTTGTTTTTTAATAGCAATTAGATGAAGTTTATATCCAGATTCTAAAATTTTAAGAACATATTTATCATCTTCTTCATAGGGTGTAAAGACTAGTACTGCTGCCAAATAAAATATTACAATACCTAATGCTATTAACAATAATGTAATATACATCATCATAACCACCTCCTAATTCTATACTATATATATACTCTATTATTCCTCCTTTTCCTATAAATACTAAAAATTATTTTTGAACTATTCCTATAATAGAACCCTCTTTGTATTTTATTCGAACTATTTCTTTATCGATTATATTACTCATACAAAGAGAACTAGATCTAGAAATATTAATTCCATCTAAAGGATAAACAAAACCTTCCAATGTCAATGAATTTATTGACGTAAGAGGTATAAAAGAAATAATTTTTCCTTTTTGACCATAAAACTTCATGTCTTTTTTTACATAAAATATAACCTCATTTTCATCTTCATATGAAATATTCTTATATTTTTCCAAGAGGTTTAAGTTGGTTATAAAATGATCTGTTCGTCCTCCTAAACCTCCTAAAATTAAAATATCTTTATGCTTAGCTATTACTTCCTTTATAATTAATTCTCCATCTGTAAAATCTTTAGATATAGGGAATTTTTTAAATTTTACTTTTAATTTTTTATAATATTTTTTTACTTTTTCTGTAATAGAATCTAAATCTCCCAATATAACTTTAGGAACAATTCCTAAACTATAAGCATAATTTGCTCCACCATCTGCACAATATATATCATAATCACTGTATTTTATATTTTTATAATAATCTGCTTTTAAATTAAGCCTTCCACTTAAAAATATTATTGCCTGTTTTTTCATTAATCTACTCCTTTCTATCTTTTTTCATATTTACTTCTATAAATACAGGTAAATGATCTGATATTTTTTTTTTTATTTCCCTATAATTATTATCCGTAAAATCTATTACTCCATTTCTTCCTGTATACCATCCTCTCATTAATTCATAGGGATAAAAGATATGATCATAACTAGATACTAATCCTGTTTTACCTATTGTTGTTTTTCTATTAGGAGGTATTGCATCAACTATTATATCGTCGTGTTTTAAAAAACCAGAAAAAGCAATATCATAAGAGGGAATATTGAAATCTCCTCCAACTATAACTATACTTTCTTTATTATTTTTATTATATTCTTTCTTAAACCAATTATATACATCTATCATTTGCATAGCCTCTAACTGCCTTTCTGATTTTTTCTTTCCAAATATAGAATGTACTAAAACATAAGTAAACTCAAAATTTCCTATTTTAAATTTAGCGCCATATGGTTCCCTCATAAAGTTTTTGCCTCTTTCTTTTTTTGGATAAAATTCACCTTTTTTTAGAAGTTTTACTTTGTCTGTTCTATAAATATATGCAAAATATTCTCTATATTTCTTACTTCCTACCGCATAAGGCGATATATGATATCTCCATTCTAATCCTGTTTGAACTTTTAATTCGTTAGTCAGCTTTTTTACTTCAGCTTTTTTCATAACCTCTTGAATACCCGTTAGATCAAAAGAAGATAGGATACTTGCTATTCCTTCTATTTTTTCCTGTCTATAATCACTTTTCCATCCTAGATGTAAAGTATTAAAACTAGCTATATTTACAACTGATCCAAAGGTAAATATACTGAAAATCATAAATAATAATATTAATTTTAATTTTTTTTTCAAGGTTTCCCCTCCTTATTCCCAAACATAAAATTTTCTTATTTATAACTTATTTTTTCTATATTTTAATTTTTTTTAAGTTAAAAAAACCTAGAAAATTTTAATTTTCTAGGTTTTTAAATCTCTTATTTAGCTCTTTCTACATATTTTCCTGTTCTTGTATCTATTCGAATTAATTCATCCATCTCAATAAATAAAGGTACCATTAATTCATAACCAGTTTCTATTGTTGCAGCTTTAAGGGCTTTTCCTGTAGTGTCACCTTTTAATCCAGGCTCTGTATAAGTAACTTTAAATACCATATGATTTTCCAATTCTACTCCTACTGCTCTTCCTTCATAGAATAAGATATCAATAACAACCTCTTCTTTCAAATAATTGACAGCACCATCTAAGTCTTCTTTTTGCAGTCCAATTTGCTCAAATGTTTCTTGATTCATGAAATTATATTCTCCATCATCTTCATATAAAAATTGCATAGATTGCTTATCCAACATAATATCATTCATCATATCAGATGCCTTTACAGTGTTTTCATTAACTCTTCCACTAATAAGATCCTTTACTTTAAATGTGATTTCTGGTGCTCTTTGTCTCTTTCCAGATGTTGATTGGAATCTTTCTGCTTTTAATATTAAAAATGGTACTCCATCTACTTCAAATGTACTTCCTGCTCTTAATTTATCTGCCGCTTTCATTTTTATTCCTCCATATTATTCCTTCTCTATGCTTCTCTTTTTATAATTTTTCTTAAATAAATTACGATAGTTTTTTTGATTCAAACTTATATATATAAGTTAAATTTTAATTAACCTTAATAAAAATAAATATTAGGAAAAGAGTTAAAAAAGTTATTTTTTTAATTATACAATAATTTAGAAAAATCTACAAGATAAATAAGGCTTATTTATCCCTTTCATTAAAGGTTATCAAGTCATATATATCTTTTTTAATATAGGGACTTCCTATCTTATTTTGAACTTTTTCCCATAATTCTTTAAATTTATCAAAATCCATCCTTTTTATTATCACAATTGATTCTTTTAAATATTTTATATCTGCCTTAGACATTTCCATTCCATGAATAAGATTTTTTTTAATTTTGTAGTAGTTTTCTACCTCTAATTTAAACCTGTTATAATAAAATCCTAAAAATTCGTCAGATAAATTCTTTTCCTGATAAATAATTTTTCTAACTTCACTAGATATGTAATCAATATTTAGTTCTTTTTTTATTTGTCCTCTATTTTCCCCTTCAAAATTAAAGAAAGGTAAAAATACTTGGTACATATGATAACTTCTTATAGATTTAGTAAACGCATACATTTTCTTAAAAAAAGGATGCAATTTTTCATTTGACTTAATTAGTCCTTTGTTTATTATATATGTACTCCCTAAATGGGGATAAAGTGTAATTGTAAAATCTTCTGAGTGAACAAAATTAATTATATATTCATCATATTTATTATTTTTTTTAAATTTTTTAATAAATTTTCTTGCTCTAATTAATTCCTCATAGATCATATTTTCATTAAAAAAATCATCTATAAAAACTTTAGGACTTATTATTAATTCATTTTTAAGTTCTGTTTTTTTATTAAAAAAAGGTAATAAAGGTTTATCAATTATTGTAAATATACTTTCTAATTTTTTTTCCATGTCCTCATCTAATTTCAATTTAAATTCTACCTTAGATATTTTTTTTATACTCTCTTTATCTTTAATATAATTACTTTTTTTTAAAAGTTTAAAAAGATATCCATAATAATAACTTTTTACCCTTTTATAAAGTACTTCATTATTTTTTAGTGATGGATATTTCCTTGTTGCTATAGAATCAAATTCTATAAAATCTTCTAAATTTAAAATTCCTAACTTATTAATACCAAGAGCATTCCAAGTATAGACCTTTGGGATTCCATATCCTTTTAAATCAGAGATCAAAGCAACATACTGAGCTATTGCTCCACCTAAAGAATGTCCAGTTAAAGCTATACTTTTATGTTCTTTCTCTAAAATTTGCTTATAAAATTCTACTCCTTGTTCTAATTGTTTTGGTTTTTTATCAACACTTATTAAGAGATCAGTCTCTATAAAATCTTTATATGCTTCTCCAAATGAACTTAATTCTGTTCCCCTATAAGATATAACTATCTGTTTATTTTTTTCAAAAGCTATAGCATAAAAACCTGTTTTTTCCGTCCCTTGCCTATAAGTATCATTCATTATACCTATAATTTTCCATTCATATAAAAAATTATGAAATGTTTTTTCGAATATATCACTTCCCCCATAGGACCAAACCTCATTAGGAAAAGATAGTAATCTTACTTTGGACTTGTCATTTAAAAACAAAATTTCTTCTAAAGTAAGACCTATATCCTCCTCTTTAAAATCACCATATGAAAGACCACTAAGAACTAAGTAATCTAATTCCGTTATCATAATTCTACCACCTTAAAATATCAATTTTAATAAAATGTATGTAACAATTGATCCTGTAACACTTCCCATAAAGACTTCTTTTGGAGAGTGAATTTGTCCCTCTATCCTAGATTGAGCTACTAAAAGAGCTAATCCAAAAGTTAATATTGTTACTACTATATTTTCTGTAGCATATGATACTCCTATCCACAATGCAAAAGCTAGAGCAGAGTGTCCACTAGGCATGCCCCCATGTAATAATTTGCCTCTTTTATAATAAGATTTAATTATAAACACTAGAATTACTACTATAACCAATACAAATAAAACAGTATCTACATAAGAATACTTCAATAATTTAAATATTTCAAAAGTATCTTCTTTAATTTTTTTACTAAAAATTATATAACCTATAATTAGAGCATTTAAAGAGACTATGAGGACTGCTCCTGCTGCTACATCTTTTGCTTTTTTAGCCAGTGGATGATACCTAGTAGTACCAATATCAACGGCAGCTTCTATAGCCGTATTTATCAGTTCAGCAAAAAATACCAAGGATATAGCAAAGGATAGACTTTTTAAATCTGATCTATTTACACCAAATATAAGGATTAACATAACTACTAAGATAGCAGTAAATATATGAAAACGCATATTTTTTTCTGTTTTTATTGCTATAACTATACCTTCTAGAGCATAGTTTATACTTTCACTAAATTTAGCATTTTTAATTATTTTTTTTTTCATACTTCAACCTCATTTTCTTTGAAATTATTAGCATTTTTAATTATTAAAATAAAAATAAACCCTTTTTACATATCTCTACTATATCCATGTATTTTTAAAATTTCTTCCTCTTTTTTTCTCATTTTCTCTTTATCCATATCCTCAATATGGTCATATCCCAATAAATGTAAGATCCCATGAGTCAATACATAAAAAAATTCCCTTTTGAAACTATGATTATAATCTTCAGCCTGCTCCTTAACTCTCTCTAAGGATATTACTATATCACCTAAAGTTAAGTAAGGTCCAAGTTGAAAGTTATCTTCATTATCTAAATAAGCAAATGAAATTACATCTGTAGGCTGGTCTTTTCCTCTATAATCTCTATTAACAATCTGAATATTTTCATTATCAGTCATTAAAAGAGACATATAAATATCTCTTTCACTATTATATTCATCTTCTATGACTGTTTTTATGTAATCTTCTACAGTCTCCATATCTATAAATTCATCATAACCTTTTATTCCTTTAGTTAATTCTAACGTTATATTCATAACAATATTTCCTCCTTAAAAGTTCTCTTAGAAACTTTTTTTTAATACAAACTAAAATTAAAACCTTTAGCACAAAGAAAATGGATAAAAATTTTCACATAATTAATAGTTCAACCTAAAATTCCTATCGCATAATAAGAGTCTAACTTCTCTGTTATTACTTTTGCCCCGGATATTTTATTCTCACATGGTGAATACTCATAAGTATCTTTGTAAAACTTTTAATTATAATTTCAATTTCTTTAAATGTAAGATCGGCATCTGAAAGTTGTTGCTCTTCTATTTTTGATCCTATAATTTTTCGAAGCATCTTCTCTATTGTTACTGGAGTTTTTTCATCGAGTGATCTAACTGCTGCTTCAATTGAATCTGCTAACATTATTACTGCTGATTCCTTACTCCTTGGCTTTGGTCCACTATATCTGAAATCACTTTCTTCTAAATAAGGATTATTTTGTTTGGCTTTATTATAAAAATAAGCTAATAAAGTAGTTCCCTGATGTTCATACATAATGTCCCTTATTTCCTTTGGTAAATTGTATTCTCTTCCCATCTCATCTCCATCTTTAGTGTGTGATGTTATTATAAGAGTACTCAAAGTAGGACTTAAGTTATTATGTGGATTAATTCCATCAGCTTGATTCTCTACATAAAACTTTGGTCTTTTCATCTTTCCTATATCATGATAATAAGAAGCTACTCTAGCCAATACGTGATTACCACCTATAGCTTCTGTAGCTTGTTCTGAAAGAGTGGCTACCATCATAGAATGATGAAATGTTCCGGGAGCACTTACTGCTAATCGTCTAAGAAGAGGTTGAGATAGATCCCCTAATTCCAAAAGTTTTATATTTGTTAAAATATTAAATGTCCTTTCAAAATATGGAAGTAGAGCTATAGTTAACATCCCTGTAAAAGCTCCAGATAAAAATAATGTCCCACTTTTAATCAAACTATCTATAAATTCCATATCCATGCAAACTGCTATAGTTAAAACTGTAAAAACCTTAGTCATTCCTATATATATACCTGTATTAATAATATTCGTTCTATTTTTTATTTTTGTTACCAAGTATAGTGAAACTATTAGACTAAATATTTCTATAACTAAATATTCTATATTAAATCCATTTAAAGGGATAGTGTATAGAATCAAAAATCCTCCTATAACTAAACTAGTTTTTATATTAATCAATATTCCTAAAAGAATAAATACTGTTTCTATAGGTAATATATATTTCCAATTTGGATCTATAACCCTAAAAGATATTATCCCTACAACGATAGATAACATTATAGCACTATAAAAATTTTTTTTTCTTATTTCCTCAAACATAAACTTTATACAAATATTTTTAAATATTATAGACAATATAAATAGATAAATAAGCGTCCCCATAAATTTTATTATCTTACTAGTTTTACCATAAAGCCCTGCATTTTTCAATATAATGACCTTATTTTCTGGAACAACTTCACCCTTTTTTAAAATAAACGATCCAGCTTTTATGCGAACCATTATATTTTTAACTTGATCTATCTTTTTCTTTAACAATTCTTCAGTTTTTTCACTATCTAATATATAGTTTGGTTTTATAAAAGCTTTTATAAAATTTCCTTCATAAAGATCCAAATTCTCAATTGTTTCAAAAATATTATTTAGCCTTAATAAATTCTCATCTTTTTTTACTCCATCT
>Ga0316197_10000035_pt1 | contig 129031 bp, 106 predicted proteins | sample OudBiesiAoxic_MG_FD_204939 | JGI IMG/M metagenome (GOLD analysis project Ga0316197, IMG submission 204939) | Coastal sediment microbial communities from Oude Bieten Haven, Netherlands - site A oxic | ecosystem: Environmental > Aquatic > Marine > Coastal > Sediment | place: Netherlands...
GAATATATCGAGTATTACAATACGAAGCGGATTAAGGTAAAACTAAAAGGCCTGACTCCGATAGAATATCGAAACCAGGCCTTACAAGCCGCTTAACTAAAATGTCCAACTTAACGGGGTCACTTCAGAATGCGGCTTGATATTGGAAAAATGTGATTTTCACGCAGTGACGTTAGTTTGTTTTTGATATTGCGTGCTGCTCTGCAATGAAAGCGATCTCTTTATCATTTAAGCAAGATTTACTGACATATTGGCGCTGTTTACCTATATGCAAGATAAACCCTAAATCGCTTTGTTCAAGTTGATCAATTTCACTCCATGCAATGCTACGAGTGATTTTAGCGCTTTTATAACTCACTCCTTTAACGTCAGCCTGAAACACCACTTTAGTACCAGAAAGCGAGCTGATTTTTTGTCGCCATAACCACCACGTTCTTTTAAAGTAGATACTAAGCCCCTCAATAATACTCAAAACAATAAAGAACCAACCAACATATCCATTAGGTAATAGTTCAAGTTTTAATAAAACCACACCAAAAAGAAGAAATAATATTCCTTTTAAATAGGCTTTGGGAAATTTAACAGGGTGACTAGTTTGATCATAACACTCGGCAAAGAAAGTCTTATCGAGAGTGTATTCTGTGGTGACACTAAAATCTTTAGACATATAGGGCTACTTTACGCTTTTATGTGAATGAGTTTCTTATGCTGCGATGTGCAACTCGGATATTGTACCGCTTCTCGGTGCTTTTCTACATTCAAATATATCTTAAAGTCGATTAGGTATATAGAATCAGCCCAATCAAAATCAGTGAACTCTATAGGGAAATAAAATGGCATATGAAGTACTAGATGTCAGCCAGTGGGCGCGAGCTCAACACTTGAAATTCTATCAAGGCTTTAGTCACCCTTGGTATAACATCTGCTCTAATATCGACGTAACGGCGCTGCACCAATATTGTAAGCAGCACAATCACCGTTTCTTTCACGCTTATCTTTACCTAACTCAGCAAGCACTAAATAAATGTGAACCGATGAGCTATCGCCTTGTAGGGGAAGAAGTTCGTATTTACTCGCCTATGTGTGTCAGTGTCGCGCTGCTCGCCGATGATAATACGGTACGTTTTTGCGATTTAGACCATGAGCCTACGTTTTCTGACTTTACCATCAGTGCAACAAAATCAGAGACTAGGATTAAGAACACACCTTTTATTGTAGAGCAGTTCATTGGCCAAGAAATGAAGCAGAACACGATTCATTTAACTGTATTGCCATGGGTCGATTTCACTAGTATGACTCATGCTAGAGACGTTAGCTTCCCTGACAGTGTGCCAAAAATGGCATTTGGGAAATTGGTTCAGCAAGGTGAGCACTGGCGCATGCCGCTATCCATTGAAGTGCATCATGGTTTAATGGATGGCTTGCATGTGGGGCAATTCATACAGACATTACAAGCGATGTTTGATACCCCATCACAGCTTGAACAATCAAAATAGGCTTACTTATCTTTATTATTTTAATAGTGGTAATAGCTTTAACCATCCATAAATTGGCTTTCTGCCGATGAACAGATATAACCCTCTTGTATAATTTTGCTTTGTAATACATGTAAATGACGTCTGCTACTTACCCATTTAGCATGAACTTCAATCTTTATACCCAGTTTTATTGGTCGGTGAAAGCGAGTACATAAACTAACCGTCATTGCATGAATTTCAAGATTATATAAACAATGCAGCATTGCACTATCATGCAATGCTGTAATTAATCCCCCTTGCATAACACCGTCGTAACCTTCTACTTTTTCTATTGGTACAATTTCGGCATATATTTCTCGGTCATTACTCACTTGAAAATTGATCGGCTGTTCAGAAAAAAAGGCATGCTGACAGACCCGACATTGTTGATGATCATTAGGTATAGAGAGTGACATTATCCACCAATAATTTTTGTTAATTTAATGAATAAACTATAACTCCATGTTGTTAGCATATGCCAATAACCATTTCGCATTCTAAGATCTCATATATAACGAATACTTGTAAGATCAAGGCTATTTGTCAAATCACGTTATTCCGTTAACCATAAAGGTTTTGAATTCCAATGATAACAAAAGGTTATTATTTTAATAAAATTTGATAATTTCACGTAATATCAATTCTTACCTATACTCTCCTACATCGAAACAACATAACGAATTAATAAAAACATTTGGAGCACATTATGAAAATGAATCACGTTGGTATCATGGTTGGCGATATGGACAAAGCTGTTGAGTTCTACACTAAAGCGTTAGGCCTACGCATTGTAATGAACAACACGAAAGTAATCGAAGAGCGTGAATCTGCTATTGGTCGTATGTGTATCGCCGTATTCGGTGAAGGCTTTAAAGGCTTCAATATTGCGCACCTTGTAACATCTGATGGTATAGGTATTGAGCTGTTCGAAATGAAAGAGCGCCAAGAACGTCATGACGTAGACTTCTCTCGTCTAGGCATCTTCCACTTCTGTCTACAAGTGCCAAAAGAACAGTTTCATACCGCAATCAAGCGTGTTGAAGAATATGGTGGCAAGGTTCGTATGGACATTATGCGTTACCACCCAGAAGACGAACTAAAACAAGCACAAATGGTTTACCTAGAAGACCCATTTGGTAACCTTTTTGAGTTCTACTCTCACTCATACGAAGATACATACGCATCTGATTACGAGTAATCGTTCTCTGTAAATACGGCATTAAAAAAGGATTGGTAGATATGCCAATCCTCTCACCAACACAACCGATTGATTTTATAATTAAAAAAGATTTATGATAAATTTTAAATCACAACTTAAATATTTTAATTATTCACCTCAAAAGCACTTCCCTATTAGTAATAACTGTAAAAAATAACAGTTTGAACTATAGTTTAAGTAAGGTTAAACCATCATTTTTGCAACCTAGAGTATAACTAACCTCAACTCAGAACCACCTAAGCCATTCAGTACTGTTTCTTTAGCCTCACTACGTTGAAATCAAATAATATCCGTTTCTAAATTTGTATTGCCCATATTTTATCTCCACATCAGAAGGGTTAATAAATTCATATGAAAAAATCATTACTTTTAAGTACTGCCACATTATTAGGACTGACTTTCTCAGCATTTGCCAAAGAACCTGTAAAATTACTTTTACTAGATTGGGGGAGCCAAAAGGTATTAACAAAAGCCCTAGGAAACCTGCTTACGCAGCAAAATATTCCGATTGAGTATGTTTATTCTGATGAAAATTCTCAATGGTACAAACTTGCTCATGGTAAAGCTGATGTGCAAGTCGAAGTCTGGGAGGGCTCAATGGCTACAAAGTTTCAAGAACTCATTGATTCTGGTTATATTTTGGATGGTGGCACACATATAGCGACGACTAGAGAGGAGTGGTGGTATCCTGATTATGTCGAAAAACGTTGTCCAGGGTTACCAAATTGGGCCGCATTAAAAGAGTGCTACACTATTTTTTCTGAAGGAAAGGAGCGTGGTATTTATTATACTGGTCCTTGGGAAAAGCCTGATGAGGCACGCATAAGGGCCCTAGAACTCCAATTTGATGTTGTAAAATTGAAAAATGGTGACGAAATAAATAAAAAAATCAGAAAGTACATCGCCGACAAAAAACCACTCTTGATTTTTAACTGGACCCCAAACTGGGTTGAAGCACAATATCAAGGAAAGTTTGTGGCATTTCCCGAATATGCTAAAGAATGTGAAAGTAAAGCCTACTGGGGAATAAACCCTAAATTCATGTGGGACTGTGGAAACCCTATCGATGGCTGGCTAAAAATCGCTATATCAACATCCCTACTAGATAAATCCCCATGCGCTGTGGATATTATCCACTCATTTTCCCTAGATAATGAACAAGTTGCACAAGCTGCAATCCTTATTGATGAGAAAAATATGTCTATTGATAAAGCCAGTAATGTATGGATGGAGCAGAATAAAGAATACGTAAAAAAATGGCTGTCACATTCCTCATGTAACAAAGAGATCTTATGAATAACTCTTTATGAAAAAATTAAACAGCCATCAATTATAATTGGTTTAATGTCTTAACGTTCTGTTCGATTTACAAGTATTTCTCTATTGGCAGCAATTGCAATAATCGGGATTCAAATCGCTCCCATCGGCCAGTTTCGGGCTCTTTTTCCCAATACTGCTCACCTGAATACCAACGAATATCCCCCTCTTGCAACTTCAAATGCCAACTGTTCTTTTCATCCATCGCTTTTTCTATATCGCTAGCAAGACGCTCTGCAATCTTTTGATTTTCAATAATTAGAATTGATTCTGTATTAAGGTAAGTTGAGCGTAAATTGAAGTTAAAAGAGCCGATACTCGCTATTTCATCATCAAAAACAGCGGATTTGGCGTGAAGACCGTACGCTAATTTTGGCGCACATTTAGACACATTACGGGTCGATTCCTCACACAATTCAGTTTCTGGCTTTAACTCAAACAATTGTATACCATGCTCAAGCATATCTTTACGGCGACCTGCATAGCCAGAGTGATTAGTGGTTAAATCATTTGAGGCCATTGAGTTAGTTAATGCTTTTATTTGCACACCGTTGTTACTTAACTTCTGCCACTCTGCTAATTGGCTATCATCAAATATCAAATAAGCCGATTCTAATACGATCTCTTTATCTGATTCACTGGCTAGTTTAGCTAATTCTTTCGCTGTTGCTTTGGGTTCATTGGTATTGTTTGTGTCTAAAGGTACTGGGCGATCAAATACAAAACGGGCGTTAACCCAAGTCATTTTACCCATCAGATCTTGTAAGAATTGGTGTGCGATTTTATTGCCTTCTGGTAAGGCCGGATAATTTGTATAAATTGGTGCTGCTATCTCATCCAATACGGGTTGATCGGGTGATGTTGCTTCCCCCAATAAATCGACAGGATAAGACCAAGTACTGTCCCAATATTGACTAAAGCTCGTCTGAATATCAGCCACCACAGAGCCCGTCACTAAGACATCACGGTCACGAAAGTTAATGTCATCAGAGAGATCAAAATATTCATCGCCAATATTGCGTCCACCAACAACAGAGAAAGCCCCATCAACAGTGAATGATTTATTGTGCATACGACGATTTAAACGAGAGAAATCCCCTAAGAAGTTCACCCATTTGGTAACACCACGGCGAGTTGGAATAGGATTAAACACACGGATCTCAGCTTGAGGATGCGAGTTAAGTGCAATCAAGAGATCTTCACGCTCATTCAAATTGATATCATCGAGCATTACACGTACTTTTACACCGCGATCAGCAGCAGCTAATAAACGGCTTGCAAGATAATGACCTGATGCGTCTGAGTTCCAGATGTAATACTGGATATCAATGGAATGTTCGGCGGTTTCAATTAATGCTAAGCGTTGAGCGAGTGCATCCCACCCTGAATCTTGCAGCAAAACCGCACTTGTTTCTTGTGTCTCTTTTTGAGGTAACGATGTGTCTCTTAACTCAGATAAGCGACTTGCTAATGGCGTAACAGCGGGCTCATTAGCGTGTTCAACCTCATCAGGAAGTGATCCACACCCTGAAAGAATAGCGACAAAAAATAGGGTGATATTAATGCGTTTAAGCACTGACATTTATTAAACTTCCTTTTTTACTATTGAGCAATTTTTAATATTAAACAATCAATCCTGAGAGATCTGAAATTGATGATGAGATCTCTATATAAAGAGAGTATATCAGACTCATCACTCACGCTCTGTCTCTGTCTCTGTCTCTGTCTCTATCCAGAAATTCGATAAATCATCAAACAGTTGATCATTATCTAAAATACTCAAATGATCTTCATCATAGCCACGTATTTTCTCGGCATGTAACTGAGCTTCGCGGTCTAACTGGCTTGATAAATCAATTACGCCATCATTACTGTTGGTATTAAGCAAATCACCAGAGTTATAACCAAACAATAAAAAGTGGGGGGTATTGCCTTTATTTCTATCTTTGAATAGCCCTTCAATAAACTCACCATCTGGGTTTAAATCAACCCATGCAGGCATGACTACTGGCGAGTACTCAACACCTTGTTTTGCTGATTCAACCCCACCAAATGGTGAAGAAATGGTTGAGGTACTATTTACGAATTGGCACAGCTTACCAAGATTACATTGGCGCATATAGTTTTCAACGACAAGGCCTCCCATACTGTGTGCAACAATGTGCATTTGTTGAATATTGTATTCACTTGCAACGGTGTACAACACATTAGCAAGACCTTTTGAGGTTAAAAACAACGATAAACCAGAAGGGTAGTTAAATACCCACACTTGATACTTTGATTGGTCTACTTTATCAATTAAGGCTGTAAAATCAGAGGCAGTTGAGTTGATCCCATGAACAAATAAAATCGGGATCTTCTTTGGGTCATATTCAGATAAAAAATAGAGCCCAGTATTATTTTCAAGTAAAAAAGTCAGTGGCTGCCACATGCCTAATTCTGCATTTTTTTTATCAAACGGCGGATCACGTAGACTGACCACTTTACCAATATTAACCAGATCTAACTCAATATTCAGTAGTGACGATAAAGAACGATCAACAAATGCCTTAGGGATCGCTTTTCCATTCACATTTAACGTGACAAGTATTTCCGCTTTATCTTTATAATCGTGCAAATTAATAAGACTAAATGCTTCGTCAGATTGCAGTGTTAAATCTTTATTCTTATCTTCAAAAAGTAATAAATAATGGATGTCATTCGACATTTGTAAATCAATGCTCTCGCTACCAATAATGGCATCATAGCCATCAATATCACTCTTATTAATGTCTTTGATTTGCTCGATCACAATCGCAGATCCAGAAACAGGTTCACTCAAAGTAAGCGTATACTCATGAGTTAATGAATCAATCGCCTTCATCTCATGGGATAAGTTTTTAAAATTACTGCAACCAGATAATACCGAGCTTAGTAATAACACCGTAAGTAATAGTCTCATTGTCATATTCATCCTTAAATCAACTATATTTATCTTAGCAAGAAAACAAAGAGAGTAATCTTTTATATTCTGATATGATGCCAACTTGTCTTTACCACTGTGTTTATATCCATGTATACGTTACGCCCTTATCAGCAAGATTCCGTTAAAGCCGTTATTCATTATTTCCGAAAGCATACCTCTCCGGCAGTCTTAGTTTTGCCTACTGGTGCGGGGAAAAGTTTGGTAATAGCGGAGTTGGCGCGTATTGCTAAAGGTCGTGTATTGGTGCTTGCTCACGTTAAAGAATTGGTTGAACAAAACCATGAAAAATACGAAGGCTATGGCGAAGAAGCCTCTATATTTTCAGCAGGATTAGGTCGTAAAGAGAACGATAAAAAAGTGGTGTTTGCCTCTGTGCAATCTGTGGTTAGAAACCTTGATTCGTTTAAAGACCAATTTTCATTATTAGTTATTGATGAATGTCATCGAGTGCCTGATAACAAAGACACCAGTTATCGTAAAGTGATTGAACATCTACAAGCTCAAAACTCTGGTATTAAGGTGCTTGGATTAACCGCAACGCCTTATCGCTTAGGCATGGGTTGGATTTACCAATACCATACCCGTGGACAAGTCAAAACTGATACGCCTCGATTTTTCCGTGATTGTATTTTTGAACTGCCTATTCAGTACCTATTGGATGAAGGCTTTTTAACCCCAGCAAAACTGTTAGATGCCCCAGTATTGAGTTATGACTTCTCACAATTAAAACCCGCTTCTACTGGTAAATACAAAGAGTCTGAATTAGATTTGGTGATTGAAGAGTCTAAACGTGCCACTCCGCAAATTGTTCAGCAAATTGTGGAGTACGCAAAAGACAGAAAAGGCGTGATGATCTTTGCAGCAACGGTTCGCCATGCTCAAGAGATATTATCATTACTGCCACCAGATCAATCCGAATTGGTGATTGGCGATACCAAAGTGATTGAACGTGATGCCATTATTCAACGCTTCAAGAAGCAACAAACCAAATTTTTAGTTAATGTTTCGGTATTAACAACGGGGTTTGATGCGCCTCATGTTGATTTAATCGCTATTTTACGTCCAACAGAATCTGTCAGTTTATACCAACAAATCATAGGTCGAGGCCTACGTTTAGCGGAAGGAAAAACAGAGTGTACGATTTTAGATTACGCGGGTAATTGCTACGATCTCTACCAACCAGAAGTGGGCGACCCTAAACCTGACAGTAACAGCGAGATCATTACTATTCCCTGCCCTGCTTGTGGTTTTAATAATAACTTCTGGGGCAAGTTAGACAGTAATGGCTTTTTACTTGAGCATTTTGGTCGTCGTTGCCAAGGTTATTTTGAAGATGATGAAGGGACTCGTGAAGAGTGTGGCTATCGTTTTAGAGCCAAATATTGCAATGAATGTGGTGCAGATAATGATATTGCTGCACGTATTTGTCATGAGTGTGATGCGATCTTGGTTGATCCAGATAAGAAGCTAAAAGAAGCCTTGAAACTGAAAGATGCACGTATCCTCAATTGTATTGATTTAACCCTTACTGCGGGGAAAAATCAGTTCGATAAGCCACAACTTAAAGTTACCTATTTAGGTGATGATGATTCTGAATTACATGAAGTATGGCAAATGGTGACCAAAAAACAGAAGCAATTATTTTTGAATAACTTTGTGCGCCCTCATTTGGTTGATAGACATCGTCCATTTGAAGAAACAACCGCAATTAAAATCGCGAATAACCAACACCGTTTTCGTCCACCGAGTTTTGTAATTGCTCGTAAACAAGGAAAATTCTGGTCGATTCGCGATAAGATCTTTGAAGAGTGATTTAGATAATTACTGGCATTGATATTATCTAACAAATTACCACAGCGAACGATAATTCATGTGACAAGAGCGGCACTGAGAGAACGCTTTATCAAGGGCTGCCCGTGCTGCCACTTCATCTTGCTCTACTGCCGCTTCGCTAATTAACATGAATTGCTGCGATAAGGTATTAAACTTGCCTTCAAACTCTGCTTTTTGCTCCCAGATTTTGGTTCTCGCTCGGCTATTGTCTTCGCTCCCTTCTGGAAACAGGGTTTTCTGCTCTTCTACTGTTAAGTACGCACTTTGGGCTAACGGCATAATGCGATCCCAATCTAATACACCTTTGTCAAATTCATCATCTAACAAATCAGCGGTCGCATCGAGATGCTGAAAATTATCTTGCCGAGTCTCTATCTCTTGAGAGTAATCTGCTGCCATTACTGAAAACGAAAGTAGCCCAACTATCCCTATTTTTTTCATATTTGCCTCCATTCATTTCAATCAATCCAATGCCAATTGAGATTGCATGCCATGTATGCTCTATCTTAGCGGTGATTTCTTTACCTTAGAAAAATACTATTTAAAACACACGAAAATAGGTTGTTAGATAAATAATCTGATGGTACTATTCGCGCTCGTTTTTCGAAACGAAAAGTCTGTTAAGTTAGGTCGCTAAGCTTAATGGCATTTTTTTATTTTACTATTTTTGAGAGTAAAGACTATGAAATTTGAAGCAGTAGTACGTACTGAACAAGGTAAGGGTGCGAGCCGCCGCCTTCGTCACGCTGGTAAATTCCCTGCAATCGTTTACGGTGGCACAGAAGCTCCAGTATCAATCGAACTAATCCACTCTGATGTTATCAACCAAATGGATAAGCCTGAGTTTTACGAAGCAATTGAGCTAGTAATCGATGGCGCTACTGTTAAGGTTAAGCCGCAAGACGTTCAACGTCACGCGTTTAAGCCTAAAGTTGAGCACATGGACTTCATCCGCATCTAATTCGAGTCTGTTTTACTCTTTTGCATTATGTTATTTCTTTCTTACCAATTGAAATAACAACCCCTTTAAAGCCCTGATATTACCAGTATCGGGGCTTTAATCTATCTGGGGTTTCAAACAGCTGCCTTTCTATTACTCTCTATTTTCACTATCATCTAATTAATTGCCTTCACTTTATTTTTCTATTTTGAAGCTAGACACCATTTCACCTAACTCTTTAGAAAGCAATGTAACTTTAGAGCTTGATAGTGCAATTTTTTCTGCACCATTTTTACTCTCTTGCGTTAATGAACTTATACCAGATAAAGATCGGTTAATTTCTTCGGATACTTGTTGTTGTTCTTCACACGCTGACACAATTACGGTATTCATATCAGTAATACTTTCTACCGATGTTATAATTGACTCAAGAACATCTCCTGTCTCCCCTACCTTATCTCCTGTAGTTTGCGCTTGGGATTGGCTTGATTGAGTTTCTCTTACCGCTGATTTCATGCCTATTTGCAAACGTTCAATCGCACTTTGAATTTCAGTGATCGAAACTTGAGTTCTCGATGCTAAGGTTCTTACTTCATCAGCAACAACCGCAAAGCCTCTTCCTTGCTCACCTGCACGAGCTGCCTCTATTGCTGCGTTTAAAGCAAGTAAATTCGTCTGTTCAGCAATGCCGTTAATCACATCAATAACTGAACCAATACCATCAGTTTCAACCTCAACAGATAATACTTGTTCGCTTACTTGATCTATCTGTCCAACTAAATTCAGGGAGGCAGTAACAGAGCTATTCACTACATCTGTTCCTTTATTCGCTTTCTCTAATGTTTCTTGCGCAGATAAATCGGCTTTCGTTGCACTTTCAGTGACTTCACGAGAAGCACATACCATCTCTTCCATCGCTGTTGCTACTTGTTCCATTTCTAGCGTTTGTTGCATTATCTGTTCATTAGCTTCAATACTAATTTGATTCATCTCTGCTGCACTGGATGCCAACTGTCCCGAGACGGTATTCATATTATTCACAAGCGTATTAATATTGCTGAGCATCTTATTAAAGCCCGTTGATATATCGACTAAATCAGCCGGACCTTCTTCACTAGCCCTTACTCTTAAATCCATATTTTTTGAAACGTTTTTCATTGCCGAGCGTAATATAGTGAGAGAATTTCGAATAACTATGAAATTATTCAGATTAAACCCTATCAATAAAAGAGAAACGATAACTGAGATAACCGACATTACAACTATCGATTTATCATAGATCTTGTTTATCTCACGGTACTCTTCTTCTGCTACTCTAAGCTGTAAATCAACTAACTCAGTGATTTTCTCACTTATTGGATCAATACTGGTATATAAAGCGCCATCGAATTCATCAAGCTTTCCCGTAACATCACCTGAACCTAAGTTATTTAATTTTTGCTTTAGACTGACTAATGCGGCTTGAGCGGGTATAAATAAAGTTTCTGCTTCACGAGCTAACTTAGATTCCTCTAACGTTAACTCTGTCGACATATAAGACTTCCACTCTTTATCAATATCTTGGATTGCATGCTCAACATTGCTTAAAGCTTCTGAACCTGTAATAAGCCCTGAATTAGCTTTATTTACAGCATCAATAATCAAGACTGCATAATCGTCAGCAATAACCTTTAATCCTTTTAATGGAACCACACGATCTATATAAATCGTTTCAGCACCACGATTGGCTTTACCTAATTCACTCATTGCTAAAATACTGAGAGAAACGATAACTAACACAGGTAAAATGGTATTAATAATTAAACGATTTTGAACTGAAATGTTATTTAGCATACTAACAACCTTAGTACTTAAACATAATAAGGCGCTATTCTATAATTATCTGCGCTCTATTTTATGTAAGATAAATGCTACCAACCTGACTATTAAATATGAATAATTTCACATCAACAGTATAGTCAAGCCTAGGTAACATTACTAATTAGTACGATAAATAACCAATTCGATTCTTAACTCGCAGTTTTAAAGCTCGCTACCATTTCACTTAATTCATTAGATAAGTCTGTTACTTTAGAACTCGCTAACGCTATATTTTCTGAACCATTTTTACTTTCTTGTGTTGATGCACTAATTCCAGATAAAGAGCGATTTATCTCTTCTGATACTTGTTGTTGCTCTTCACAGGTTGAAACTATCACGGTGTTCATATCAGTAAATTGAACTCTGTTTTTTACTTTTTTTTGACAAAAGATCCAATTTATCTCTTATACTTAGTGACATTAAACATTAGGCATCCCTAATGAGTCTCTCTAGGAGTAAAAATGAAAAAGTTATTAGTAGCTGTATCTCTACCTGTATTAATGGCTGCGTGTGCAAGCAATGGCGATAACCTAATAGCTGACACTCAAGTTTCAGCAGATATGCTTCAGCACCACAACTGGCAGTTAACGCAAGTTGACGGTAAAGACGTTGCTACTCCAGAGAAAATGGAAGCTCCTCGTCTTGAAATTGGTGAGAAAATGACAGCTAATGGTAACGCTGGCTGTAATAACTTCTTTGGTCAAGGTGAACTAAACGCTGAAGGTCAATTCCGTATTGAGAAAATGGGAATGACGATGAAAATGTGTATGGGTGATTCGATGACAACGGAACAAGCGATGTCTAGCACGCTATCTACATGGAGCGACATTACGCTTACTAAAGAAAACTTGATCCTTAAAGGTCAAGAGCACGAATTAACATTCACACTGCGTGATTGGGTAAACTAATCAAGTCGTGTTAATGGCTATCTCAGTCATTATTTTATCTTTGATCTAACCAATCTGAAGATACAAAAAAACCGGTGAATTCCCCTCACCGGTTTTTTCTTATCTGCTACTTCTGAGTTTATAGCTTAAATTAATAAAAACTACGCTTCAGTCCAACGCTTAAAAATAAGTGATGTATTAATACCACCAAAAGCAAAATTATTACTCATGATGTAATTACAATCAATCTCGCGACCTGTGCCAGTAATGTAATCAAGCTTGCCACAACGCTCATCAACATTGTTCAAGTTCAAGGTTGGGCTAAACCAATTGTTACGCATCATCTCTATCGATAACCACGCTTCAATCGCACCACATGCTCCCAATGTATGGCCAAAGTAGGACTTCAGTGAGCTGATTGGCATAGATGAGCCAAATACGTTCTCTGTTGCTGTGCTTTCTGCAATATCACCACGTTCAGTCGCTGTACCGTGAGCTGATACATAACCAATGTTCTCTGGCGACAAGTTTGCGTCTCTTAGTGACATTTCCATACATAGTTGCATGGTTTCCATTTGAGGTTGCGTTACATGAGCCGCATCACAGTTACTCGCAAAGCCAACTAACTCAGCATAGATGGTTGCACCACGTGCTTTGGCGTGTTCATATTCTTCAAGTACTAACGCGCCTGCACCTTCACCGATAACTAAACCATCTCGGTCTTGATCATATGGGCTTGGCGATGTTTTTGGCGCTTCATTTTTTAAGCTTGTTGCAAACAGAGTATCAAATACGGCTGATTCTGTTGGGCAAAGCTCTTCTGCTCCACCAGCAACCATTGCTGTTTGGTAACCGTGTTTAATCGCTTCATACGCGTAACCAATCGCTTGGCTACCTGAAGTACACGCACTGCTCGTTGGAATAACACGGCCACGTAAACCAAAGAATAAACCCACGTTTACGGCTGCAGTATGAGGCATCATCTGCACATAGGTCGTCGCAGTAATTGCGCGTGTTGATTTCTCATTTAGCATTACACCAAATGCACCTACTGCATTGGTTGAGCCCGTAGATGAGCCAAAAGCGATCCCTGTTTCACCATTAGTTAGTGCATCACTACCAATTAGGCCACTCTGCTCAAGCGCTTGTTCTGAGGCTACTGTTGATAGTAGTGACACTCGGCCCATTGAACGGATCTTCTTACGGGTATAATGCTTTGGTAACGTAAAGTCATCAATTGGTGCAGCAAGCTTAGTATTTAGGCCATCATAGACCTCAAAACTTGGCATATATTGAGTGGCATTTTCACACTTACGCAAGTTTTCACCTACCGTGTTCCAATCACTTCCGAGGGCTGTTACACCAGACATACCTGTAACTACTACGCGACGACTCATACTAAACCACCATTAATAGAAATAACTTGGCGAGTCACATAACCCGCAACATCTGACATTAGGTAACTAACAAGTCCTGCAACTTCTTCTGGATCACCCATACGGCGCAATGGTACTTGTGGCAATGCATGCTCTTTTACATGCTCATCGACCATACCTGTATCAATCAAACCTGGAGCGACGCAGTTTACTGTGATTTTTCGTTTTGCTAATTCTAACGCTAATGATTTAGTTGCACCAATCACACCCGCTTTAGCGGCGCTGTAGTTAGTTTGACCACGGTTACCAACAATGCCAGATACCGAAGCGAGTGTCACAATACGTCCACCTTTACGCTTTTGAACCATAGGCATTACGCAAGGATGAAGTACATTGTAGAAGCTATCTAAATTGGTATGAATAACACCATCCCACTCTTCTTCCGTCATTGCTGGGAATGCAGTATCACGAGTAATACCTGCATTGCTCACAACGCCATAATAAGCACCATGAGTTTCAATATCATTTTCAAGTTGAGTTCTACATTGGGCGCGATCACTAATATCAAAATGAATTAAGCGGCCTGCACCACCATTTTCTTCAATCGTCTCCAATGTTTGCTCTGCACCTGCTTTGTCACTCATATAGTGAACAACAACGAAGAAACCATCTTTAGCTAACTGCTCTGAAATTGCGCGACCAATACCTTTACTGGCTCCGGTCACTAATACTTGTCTTGTCATGATTCCCTCTACTTCTTGTCTTGCTTAGGAGCTAAAAGCTCTTCTAATTTTTCTTCTGTTGGCACAAATACATTTAATTGGCTTGAAGCGATTTGTTGCCCATTACATTCAATATAACAACTGAACACTGCCATACCATTATTCTCTAAGATTTGCTCAGCAAAAATGTCGAGTGTGTCGCCTTGTTGAAATTCACTGCACTCCGCTTTATATTTTCGGCTGCCAAGCAAAAATCCTATCGGTGACTTATTGCCTTTTTTCCATGCATGGTAACCAGACCAGCCCGCAACGCTTTGTGCCATGAACTCAATACCAACCCATGCAGGGATGGTTTTTGTCTCATGATTAAAGAAAATATTCTTATCGCTAATGGTCACCTGGCAATGAATGGACAGCTCTTGTACATCAATCAACTCATCAACTAAAGCTAATGGCATATCATGAGGCAAAAGGTCTATTAAATCTGGAATACGGCTCATGAATGATACCCAAAAATTAAACTAATATTGTTGCCACCAAAAGCAAAAGAGTTACTGATGATCGCTTTCTTTTCTAAACTCTGGCTTTGAACTAAGTTAATCTCGGCTAATTCAGGATCAATCTCGCCATCGTTGATTTGCACAGGTAATGCTAAATTGAATTTGAGTATATGCCAACAAATAGAAGCTTCAATAATACCTGCAGCACCAAGAGTGTGTCCGGTTAATGGTTTGGTTGAACTGATTGGCGTTTGAGAACCAAAAACAGCATGTGCAGCTTTTGATTCCATCGCATCATTCAATGGTGTCGCTGTACCGTGAGCATTAATATAACCAATATCTTCGGCATTAAGTCCTGCATCTTTTAAGGCTTTTTCCATTGCTTCTATCGCGCCTTTTCCTTCTGGATGAGGGGCTGAGATATGATGTGCATCAGAGCTATCACCAGCGCCTAATAGAGCAATGGGATCATCGGAGTCTTTTTGCTCTGCGCTCAGTAGCATATATGCACTTGCTTCACCGATGTTAATCCCTTTTCTATTCGGACTAAATGGCAAACAAGGTGTATTTGATAACGCTTCAAGGCTATTAAAACCGTTCAACGTTAATTTACATAATGTATCTGTACCACCAACGATAACCGCATCCACAAAACCAGATTTTAGTAATCGCTTTGCAGACAAAAATACGCGACCGCTAGAAGAGCACGCCGTCGAAATTGCATACGTTGGACCGGTAAGTTCTAAATATTCTGCGATAAACTCTGCAGGATTACCCAACTCTTGCTTATGGTAATGATAGCCTTCAGAAAACTCGCCAGAATTTAGCTTGGCACTAAGTGCCACTTCACCATCAGAGATCCCAGAAGTACTTGTCCCTACCACCACAGCGATACGATTAGCGCCGTACTTTTCTTTTGCTTGCTGAATTTGTTCTTCAATTTGCTGTAATGCAGACAGTACTAGCTGATTATTTCGAGTATCAAATGCCGCCAGTTGCGATGGTACCGTTGGCAATTCACCTTCAGCTTTACCAACAACGGTTGATTTCCCATCATTTAGCCAACCATCTTCTGCTCTCATCGATGGTGCTTTTGTGCCTTGAAGCGTCTGATGGATATCAGCTATCTCTTTGCCTAATGCGGAATGCGAACCACAGGCATGAATATATACAGGAAATGCACTCATTTTATTTATCCATTATTCTTTTGAGTTTGTGTTTCTTGTGAATGTGAAAACGTTTTTATGGTTATAACATAGCCAAAATGAGGACTACTTAACGTAATATCACCATTAAGCTTGTCTTTGATTAAATCATAACGCGCATCAAGAACAATATTGCCCGAAGCATCACGTAGTACTCGATGATTTCCACTTTCACTTAGCTGCCAATTGATACTATCCAATGATGACTGCCACGCATCCAGTGGCCACAAAGTAATCATGACATTAAACAATACTTGCTCTGGAGGCGGAAGCGTATCCGCAAGCCCTGCCATCACATAGGTCTCTAAGGTTAGCCCGTCATAATCTAAACTCAATAGGCGAGATCCCCATGAGGCAAAACCGGCCAGAACAAGATCATTGCCAGTTAGTTGCAATTGAACTGGAAGTTGTTGTTTAGTTCCTTGAAACTCAACCGAGATCAGCTGGCTCAATGATAAGTCACTGCCGTATTGCTCTGGCTGAGGTAGCGTAACAAAAGTTCCTTGAGCTACCTCAACTTGATTAGGCTGTTTGATCGGTTTTGATGCACATCCCATAAGGATAAACGACAAAATAAAGACACTAAAATAACGGAGTGTTAACGGCTTACTCTTCATTATTTATCCCTTTTACTGTGAATATGAGAAGGGGCTAATTGGCTTAGTGGTGCAAGTAACCAAGCGACAATGATACCTGTTAATACCGTGATACCAAAACTGTGGATCGCTTGGGTTTCACTTAATGCCAATAATCCAAACGAAAGAATGGTGGTTAGTGCCGATAATGAAATCGCCAATAAGGTACTTTCTTTATGAGAATCGTCACCTTGTTTATTCTGCTCAGCAAAAAACAGGGTGTAATCTATCCCTATTCCTAAAATCAGCATTAAGGCTAATAGATTAAACAGATTTAATGGCACACCCGTTAACACTGTCACCGCAAGCCCTGCACAACCTGCGATAAACGGAGGCAATACAATTAAGAACGCTTGTTTCACTTTATAGCGAGGCAATAAAAGTAAAAATATGGCTGCATATGCCATTAATAACAGTTCAGTAATTCGTTGGCGATATTGAGCAAATAAGGTAGAGATCTCTTCGGCTTTATTGAGATAAGTCGCGTCGTTATTTTTGGCAAACTCACTCAATGTTGCACTGTCTACTTCTTGATTAAAGGTGATCACTGAAGCAAATACATCATCAATATGACCAAGCCACAAGAACCCTACAGTCTCTGATATTGGGGATGCTAAAAAACCTTCAATCGTTAGAGCTTGATACGGCTGTAATGCTGACAGTGCTTGCTTTTGCTGTATCACTTTTTGATAAGCATCTGCTTGTTGTTTATATAAATCAGTAACGAGTTGATAGTTTTCTTGCTGTGTTTTTTGTGATGGCACATAACGGCTAATAGATTGGAACCCACCAAAATCACCACTCTGCTCAAGCTTATCTGACACTCGCTCTAACTTTTGTAATAACGCTTCTTCTGTCTTTGCTCTGACCAACAATAATTGTTGAGATCCACCCACGCCCGTGATGGCTTTTATTTCTCTTTCTTGCTGCTGTAATGCTTGAGGCAATGCTTGAAGTTGGCGAATATCATCATCGTATTTAGCCTGTGTTACCCCAAATACTGAAGCGATTAAAAGGCTGAATGGCAGTACTAAACGGATCAGTGGTTGTTGCCATACCAATAGCCATTGACTTAGCACTCGTTGAGCAGGAATAACATGGTGCTTGCTCGGCTTACTAGCTAATACAGGATACCAACACACAACGGTGAAATAAGCAGCGGTTAAGCCAATCGCAGAAAAGAGGGATAATTGCTGTAATCCAGGGAACGGCGCAATCAACATGCCAAGATAGCCAATTAAACTGGTAATCAAGCCCAGTGTGATTGCAGGTAAAAGCTGTTTAATTCCTTCGACAGAGTTCCACTTAGCTCCGGCATTTAAACGATCGGTTAAAAAGTGAAACGCATAATCAATCGAAACACCAATTAAACTGGCACCAAATACCAAACTAAATAAATGAATAGAACCAAATAAACTGATGGTTAATACATAGGCACAGAATAAGCCTGTGGTTATAGATAATAGGGCTAACGCTAATGGCAGCGTACTGCGATAGACCACCAAAACCAGTACAAAAATACCAATCAATGAGCCCAAACCTATGGTACTGATCTCCCCTTTTGCACTCTCTGTTCCATGCGCGGCATAAAAGATGACACCGGTATGTTGAATATCAATGTCAAACTGAGTTTCTATCTTCTGCTCTAGTGCCAGTAAATCGGGTAATTGTTGCTGTAAAGAGAGCTGATAGGATGATCCGGCAAGATCGGCGGTGATCACGATGTATTTCTGTTGATCCACCGTGGCAGTTAAGTAGCCATTTTCGATTTGGATATTACCTGAGCTTTGAACCAAGCCAGATAAATAATCTCGAAATAGTAAAAAGGGATCGCTCTCTAACTCAGCGCCAGTGACACCAGAAAAAGGATTGTATAATGCATGTAATACTTTCTGTACTTGTTGCTCTGGTTTATCCGTTAGCTGTTGCTTTTGTTTATCACTTAGCAATTGCGCTCGTGCAGGAAAGTAGTATTGACCCCACGCTTGCTGCTGATTTTCACTCACCGTTGCCGTCACTGAATCAAACATAGGCAATTCAGTTAAGGCTTGGCTAAAATTATCAACCGCTGTAATCAGTGTTTTATCTTGGCCCTGCGTTTGATGTACGACAAACACCACTTTATCACTCATGGTGTTAGCAATATTATCAAAGGCTTGTTGAACAACCGGATCTTGTTGATTATCTGGCAGCAGCGCTAGAATATTAGTTTCAATCGGTAATGCGCCCTTGGTGCTGGCTTGATAGCCAAATACACCCAAGATCATCAGCAATACCAATGACCAAATTAACGCCAGCAAACGCGGTTTCATTATCATCTATTTAATACCGTTAGAAGGCAAATGCAGCTAACTCTTTTTCAGTTAAGGTGTTTGGCTGAGTGGATTGCTGAGTAAATACCATTTCAGTAACATCACCACGAACTTCGCTTAATACGACTCGGTTCAGGTACTGCCCACCTTCAATTTTAATCGATTTAAATACACTATCAATTGGTGAGGTTTTTGGTATAAGTAGCAATGTCCAAACGTCTTTCTCGCCTGAGAGTTGCAATGTAAAATTCTCTTTTATCGCATCGGTATCGCCTTTAAACAGAGACAAGAATAGACGCGTAAAATAGAAAGCCATCGGGTTCTCAGAATCATTCATTACTTGAGCTTCACCATTAATAGACTGGCGAAGTTTGTTCTGAGTTAATGTTAAATTAATTGGAAATGGCTTGGTTTGTTGCCACAACAGTCCTTTTTCATGATCCAACAAAAAAGTGCCTGATGTCGATAAAGGCTGATTAAACATCTGCATGGTTCGAACTTGCTGAAACTCGCCACGAACCAGTGTCGATTGTGCTAATTGCTGTTGTAAATCACTAATGCCAAAAGCAAAGCTATTCACGCTAAACAATAAAAAGATCGAAGCAATCCATAATACACAGCGATGTTGACGATTAACCATGTTGGTAAGCCTCTACTTTATCCGTAAATATACGAGGTGATACAAAACACATCTCTTCCGTTTCAATTGAAACAGCGACTTGCATCGTATGAGCTTTTGTCATTCTAACGCCTGAGTCTGCATCATAAATGACGTAATCTACGCGCATACGATTTTCCCATTCGGTTAATGTCGCCACCACGCGAATGGTGTGATCATAAGGAATGGATTTTACATATTTCACACGAGTGTCAATGATGGGCCAAACATAGCCTGACGCCATCATATCTCGGTAGCTATACCCTATCTTCTCAAGCATTTCATGACGTGCTTTTTCGAAGAAGCGAAAATAGTTACCGTGATACACCACGCCCATAGGATCGGCATCCTGAAAGGCGGTGGTGATCAACACTTCTGCACTTAATACGCGAATATTCTCTTCAGCATTAACTACAGAGTTTGACATTAGTATAGCGTCCAATGTTGTTGTTGGATTTTATCAATAAAGTTACGTAAGTCTTGCTCTAACGGACGATCTTCATCTACAAAGGTAAACTCTGACAACACAGCATCACGCATGGTTTTTAGCTCAACACTTAGCTCGTCATCACTTAACTCACCTTGTCTCTCACGTAACACTAACGCTTGAGTCGCTGCTAATAGCGAGGCAGAGGTAACTTGTTCTGTTAGCTGAAGTACACGTAAACAATCACGTGAAGCAATGGTTCCCATACTTACTTTATCTTGGTTATGACACTCTGTTGAACGTGAGAATACACTTGCTGGCATCGTGCCTTTAAGCGCTTCTGCTGTCCATGCTGAAATACCAATTTGTACTGCTTTAAAGCCATGGTTAATTGGTTTACGAGCGCCAGTTGCGCCAGTTAGGTTGAATGGCAAGCCGTTATTAAACTTATAGTCCATTAACTGTGCCATTTGACGATCCAGTAGATCAGCAATGTTAGCAACCGCTGTTTTTAGCATGTCCATCGCCATCGCAATGTGACCACCGTAGAAATGACCGCCATGAAGAACACGCTCATTATCACCATCGATAATTGGGTTATCGTTAGCACTGTTTAGTTCGTTCTCAATCATTTGACGTAAGAACGGTAAGCTATCTTGAAGAACCCCAATTACGTGTGGCGCACAACGTAGAGAGTAACGGTCTTGTAGACGATCACTGTTTCTTGGTGGCGTTTCATTGTGTAAATCAGAACGTAACCATGACGCAATTTGTTGCTGGCCTGGATGCGGTTTTACAGCAAATAATGCTTCATCAAAATGGAAGTCATTACCTTGCATGCCAACAGATACCATTGCAGTTATCTTAGTTGCCATTTGCGCTAAGTACTCAGCACGTTTATACGCTAAACACGCCAATGCCGTCATTACTGATGTGCCGTTCATTAATGCTAAACCTTCTTTTGGTTTTAGCTTAATCGGTGTGATGTTTAGCTCTTTAAACACATCGGCAGTTGCACGAATTTCACCTTTATAGATAACTTCACGTTCACCAATTAATGCAGCCGCAAGATAAGATAGTGGCGTTAAATCACCACTTGCACCCACTGAGCCTTCTTGAGGAATACGCGGTGAAATTCCGTGATTAATTAGGGTAACAATTTGATTTAACAAATCGTGAGTGACGCCTGAGACACCTTGAGATAAAGAACATAAACGAGTGGCTAATACCGCACGAGCTTGTTGTTCATCTAGGTTCTCACCTAAACCACAGCCATGAAAACGAGTTAGATGCAGTGGAAGCTCATCAACTAAATCCATAGGGATCGCAACCGTACAAGAGTCACCATAACCCGTAGTTACGCCATAGATAACACCTTCTTCTTTTAGAAGTCGCTCAAGGAACTCAACACCACGATCAATTTTAGCAGTGAATTCGTCAGCGTTATTTAATTGTGCATCTGCACCATTTGCAATCTCAACAACGTCTTCAATCGTCAGACGTCCCTTACCAAATGTAATTGAATTAGTTGTCATCTTTCTTTCCAGTTAACTGCCAAAAATTAAAAAAGTTATACCACTGTGATGGTGCCTTTAATGTGAAATGCTCCAAGCGTTGGGCATAATTTTGTACGACTTCTTGCAAAGCCTCTTCTCGCTTACCACGAGGTAAAATAATTTGTTCTGAAAACGGTTCAAAATAGACATCAAAATGTGGGTCTTTTTGTATATCGTCACGCAATCCAAACATCAAATAAACGGGTTGTTTTAAAATAGACGCCAACATAAATGGCCCTTGTGGGAACGGTGCTGGTTTACCTAAGAAATCAGCCCAGATAACACGATCTTCTTTGGTGACAGAAGTTCTATCCCCCACAATCACAACCCATTCACCAGCATCAATTTTCTGCTGCAATAAAATGGCGGTATCTGGCCCCATTTTACTGACTTGAATTAAATTAATATCCGATTGAGGATTCACTGTACTCATGACAGTATTAAAACGCTCAGCGTGTTCCGTAAATACTAACGCATTAATTTTTAAATCTTTATGACGACGACTGAGTGCTCGACATAGCTCTAAATTACCCAAATGTGAGCCAAGCATAACAATGCCTTTTTCACGTTTAAATAATTCCTCATAATGCTCAATGCCATGCACGGTTAAGTTTTTCTCTGAGAAATCACCACGCCATGCTGCTAACTTATCTAACATGGTTTCGCCAAATGACACCAAATGACGATAAGGAGTGAGTTTTTCAGGTAATGTAATGCCTTTAATTCGAGCATAAGCGTTTACTTGTTGAATAAAATCATCAGACGCTTGTTTTACTGAACCACCACGTAAGTAGTAATACGCCATCACGGGTTTTAGCAATACCGAAAACACGCCACGACCAAGCGTTGAGTAAATCCAAAGAAGAAATTGAATCCCCAAAATCGTACCGCGCTCTGCGTGTGAAGACCAATGATCGTCTTGAACTGGCTTACGACGAAGTAACGAAGGTATACGCGGCAACATACCAACAACGAGTTTAGTGTGCATCCAGCTAATTTTTACGTTATCCCATAGTGCATCAAAATGAGAAATACCATCTTCAGGGTAAATAACGCGGGTATTAATAAAACGGACATCCGTCTCATTCCAATACATGCGCACCATGATTTCGGTATCAAAATCCATTCGACGACCAATAACCACACGCTCTAATACACTAATAGTTGGCCCTATTGGGTAAGAGCGAAAGCCACACATACTGTCTTTAATCGCAAAAGAAAGTGTCTCAATCCAAACCCAAACATGAGTAACATAACGGCCATATAAACGTGATTTAGGCACACTCTCGTCATAAATAGGTTGTCCTGAAATCAATGCAGTAGGATACGTTTCTGACTCTTTAATCAGTTTTGGTAAAGCCTCTAAATCATGCTGACCATCAGCATCAATTTGAATCGCATGGCTGAAACTTTGCTGATACGCGGCTTCTATCCCTGCAATTACAGCTCCGCCTTTGCCTTGATTTTCAGCTAACGTAATTAAAGTTACCCCTTCATTATTTGCTGCTACATCCGCTAATATCTGTTTTGTTTCTACATTACTACCATCATCAACAATCAACATTGGATAGCCAAAGCTGATTAATGATTTCACCACAGCTGGAACGGTTTTACCGTGGTTATAACAAGGAATGAGAAAACAAGGACGAAAGGTTGTCATATTATTGTCCTAATAAAATTCGGCCAGAGGAGTGTTTACTCATACTCTCGCCTTGTTTAGAACTAAAAGCAAAATAGAGTTTTTCTTTGTCTTTTACCCAACGAAGCTCTAGCTCAACTTCTGTATTAGGTAAGATTGGCTCCTGAAATTTTAAAACTTCCATACCTTGAAAAACAGAATTTGCTTGTAGGTACACCTGACCATAATAAATTGCCCAATCTACCTGAGTAACCCCTGGTAATAATGGATGGCCAGGAAAATGGCCAGTAAAATCCAAAATATCTTCATCCACACGCATTGTAATAACAACACTTGGTTGATTTTGCTCTTCTGTGTCTATTTCCGTAGAAATAATGGTCGGTTTACGTTTTGTCATGAGTACTTCTTTTAATCATTAACATCATTAAATAGCTGCTGTAGGTCGTGCATTTGACGCTTACCTTGGCTATTTAATGGAATTTCGTCAACCGCTCTAAAGCGACGAGGAATGCCTACAGGTTCTAACCACTCTCTTAATTCAGAGCGTAATTTTAACCAAAACTTACCTTTAGAGCCTTGTTGTATTGATTTGTTCCCTGCATCTGAAAGAACAATAACAGCACCTAATACGGTGCGTTTCGCTTCTTCCATTGGGATAACAGCCGCCTCTTCAATCCACTCTAGTTGCATCAAACGCTTTTCAACTTCGGTCAGTGAAAGGCGTTTTTCTTCAATTTTGATAACTCTATCGACTCGCCCTTTTAGCATGAATTGTCCATTATCCAACAAATCACAGTAATCACTGGTCGGATACCATAATGACTCATCAATAAAGGGAGATAACAATTCGAGACAATGCTCAATATTTAAGCGAGCTTGGTGAGACGGGAAGAAGGTCCACAGCGACGTTGGATCCATTTGTTGGCGATATCCAACACCACCCGTTTCGGTGCTTCCATAGACTTCAAATGGACGTAAAGAGAGTTTAATTTCACTCTGCTCTGCCCCTTCAATAGCAAGAGGACCACCTGAAGAAAAAACCATTTGATAGTGATTGTGACCTTCATGATCAGCAAGGCGCTTTAATAATGCAGGGCTGCAAATGAGTGTTTTTTTATGCTCAGGTTGATGAGATAAAATTTGCTCTGGATAAATGAAATTGGTTCGACAGAACGCACGACCAGCACACAATGGCCATAACACTCGAAATAATAGACCATAAATATGTTGATGAGAAACGGTGCTGTAAATTTCAGTCGCGTCTAGCTTGTCACCCCATAACTGCTCCAATTGCTGGATTTCGTTACTCAGTAACTGCAACGTTTTTTCGATTGGTTTTGGGGTATCAGTAGAACCTGAAGTAAATAAAGTAAGGCGAATATCATTTAACACTAACGGGGATAATACGCTCATGACATTATCGGTAATGGTTTGATAATGGCAATGATGTTCGCATGGCATGACTTGAATTATGTCATCATGCAATAAAGCATCAAAATGTTCAGATAATTCAGTCAACGCGGCTGGCTGATGATTACCCGGTAAAATAATGTGTTTACCAGCATGAGCTAAAGCAAGAAAAGAGACGGCAAACTGATAGCTGTCGTCAAAACATAACGCCCATTTTTTTTCTGGTTGATGAGATAAATAACCACACACTCGTTGCACATCATGCTGAAATTGCCCATAACTCACATAAGTGTGCTGCTCATCAAAACACACGTTATGAGCTAGGCTTTCTTGATTGGTAAGATGGGAAAGTGCTGTGTAGCTCATACTTCTTTTCTCTTTATCCATTGACGCACTAACCATTCAGTGACAAATAAAGTTCCTATCAGTAAATAGCTAATAAAACCGTTATACAACATCCATACTTTCATCTCTAAAAAACAGGTAGAGAGTGAAATCGAACCATTAATGATAAAAAACACACACCACACTTTGGTTACGATTCTAGTGTAGACTACGCCACTCGGCGGCAGATCAGGTTCTTGAAGGCGAGCAAAGCGTTCAATCATGCTTTGAGGCTGAAATAACGTCCAAAAAAAGACAGTAAACATCACTACGTTAACGATCACAGGGTAAAACGTAAACCAGCCTTCAGAACGAAATAACCAGCCTAAGCCAGCAAGAATAATCCCGGCTCCGCCACTGATCATTGCAATGTATTTAAGCTCTTTTATTGGAACTTGTTTTCCACCAACCATTCGCACCAAAAACAACACCGCTAGCACGCCTGCTACCGTCGTAATACCACCAAAGTGGAGACCGTAGTAAACCGCTAGCGGGTAAGCAAGCAGTGCAATGGCTGACAATACCGTCAGCCAACGCATTATTTTAGCAGCGCTGCTACAGAGTTAACTACGTCATCAACGGTGCGAACTTCTTTAAACTCTTCTGGCTTGATTTTTTTGCCTGTCACTTTTTGTAAGTGAACAACCAAATCAACCGCATCAATACTGTCTAAATCAAGGTCTGTATACAGTTGAGCTTCTGGCGTAATATCCGCTTCATCAACTTCAAATAACTCAACTAATGCAGCAGTTACTTGCTCTAATACTTGCTCTCTATTTACATCTGTCATGCTTTACTCTCTTACGCTTGATTTGCAGTAATGTATGCAGCTAAGTTTACTACTGATGCAAAATGTTCACGAGTTTGAGTATCATCAGCATCCAAGACTAGGTTGTACTTCTTCTTAATTGCTAATCCTAGCTCTAGAGCATCAATAGAGTCTAAGCCTAAGCCATCACCGAACAGCGGCGCATCAGTTTCAATATCATCTACTGAGATATCTTCTAAATTAAGCGCTTCTATAATTAATAGTTTAATTTCGTTGTGTAATGCTTGCATCAATGACCTACTTATTTTCTTTTGATGTATTAAATTCATTTTGAGGATACAAAGCTGTATCTAAAAATCGATTCACGTTTCGAGCCGCTGAAGATGATGAATCAGCGCCTTCAATAAAAGAGGAGATGGCGACCTTTTCTTTCACTTCAACATGAAAAAAAGGACGGACATCTGGTACTTGATACCACTTCGCTTCTTTGGTTAAAAAACTGGGTGTCACTGTCACATGCACAATACGTAAATCACTTTCACTACGTACTGCAATTTGAGCAGCTCCACGTTGAAGCTTAGAGGTAATACCTGGTGTCGTTCGTGTTCCTTCTGGAAAAACCAATAATACATTTCCAGAATTTAATTTCTCTGAGCACTCTTCTAAAAATGCTTCAGGCTCTCTATTTGGAATATAACCTGCGGCTCTCACAATCCCTCGAATAAAGGGATTATGCCATAACGCCGCTTTAACAATGCAATCACACTGTTTCAATTGTGAAGCAATCAAAACATAATCAATCAAGCTTGGGTGATTAGCGACAATCAAGCAATTCTTATCTCCTTGTAATAGCTCTGCACCATCAAATTGGTACCTTATTGCACGGCTATAATGCATTGTTTTACAGAAGAGAAGAAAGCTTCTTTGTATTATCGCTTGTACTCTAACTTCACGTTGTTTGGTATTTTTCGCCGTAAATGTTAATAGTGGAAAAATAATAAACGTTAAGCAAAGCGCACCAACCCCAAATAAAGAAAAACAGAGTCCAGTAGCTACGATTCGCCAACATTTATCAATACGTAAAATCAAAGTCATTAGTTATTTATGCGTCCATGTCCATTGCGTTAATGAACTTTCGATCATCCATTGAGAGTGCGATCCTACTAACTTAGAAATACATTGCAACCCATGAGGCATCTCATTATGTTTATTTGCAGGTTTATTGTTCCATTGTAGAGAGTATTCACTACCTGCATTCAATATAAGCCCGAATGCATAGCCTTGATATTCTTGTTGTTCGAATTCTTGATAATGTGAAGGAAGTGGTTCATCAAAGTCTACTAGAAGTACTTTATCATTCGAGTTATCACTCAAATATGCAGCCGCTTCTATTAATGCTGAATGAAATGTATTTTCTCCTGCAGCAATTGAAGTCACTGAAATCGCTTTTTTAGCGGTAATAGTAAATAACCCTGCGGCGGTGTTATGTACTGACTGAGAGAACGCCATTGGAGAGGCATCTTCGCCTTTTAAAATATCTTCTAATAAAGCACACGTCCTGGTTAACTCACCATGACGACTGGCAAAGATTAAATAATCAATATCTTGTTCTTGAACTAAGGTAAGCGCGGTTTGAACTGCGAGTTTACTTAATGAGCTCATTCTTCTTCGAGCCATCGCGGGAATTTTATCGACGGGGGCTTTCTCGCCCTCAGGCCAAGTGAAATTAGCTTCTTGCCACTGTTGCCAAGCCGCTTTGGTATCTATTCCAGCCGAAATTGCGTGCCAATCGATAATATTAAAATTTGCGTATGCCATGATATCCATCTAGTCGTAAAAATATTACAATTTGTTACCCTACTCGTATAGGATATATGAATTCAGGGACTTGGCGCAAATACAAAAAACAATAACGCATACGGTAAAAATATATAAAAAAAGATAATTTAAGGACTAACGATGCTATTTAAAAAACCACTAATGCTAACTACTGGCTTACTTCTTTTATCTGGCTGTGCAAGTGTTATGACACTGACAGATAAACAATCTGGCGAAGATTTATTTCAAACCAACAAACCTGTTTATACTCTGGTAAATCTTCATCCTGATGAACAGCGAGCAAAACTTTATTCTGTTAACTATCAACAAGCAGGTTTGATTCCTTTATGTACTAAAGTGAACATTGTTAATGCTACAAATAAACGATTAACATTTACAGTTGATAAAACGGAAAAGCAATACAGCTTTGATAAACACCGCTCATCACCAGACTTTGCAAAATATTTAAGTAATTATTTTGGAACTGAATGTAATACTTCAAAAGTAAAAAAACTGAGTGCGATAGATCAACAAGGAATTAAAGACGGTATTGCTAAAAAAGGCATGACTAAAGAAGGGATAAAATATGCAATTGGTTTCCCTCCTGAACATAAAACACCTGATTTAGATAGCGATGAATGGCTATATTGGAAAAATAGATTTAATACGTTCAGAGTCGAGTTTAAGAATAATCGCGTAGCCAACATTGTTGATTAATTAAACATTATTGTTAAATATCAGTGGTTTCTTGCTTTTAAACAAGGTTTCACACTCAACCACTGATATGATCATTTTCATCTTCTAATAATATGGTTAATTTCGTGACTCAATATAAAAATGACCCTTTTAATGCACTAGAAGCAAAAACAGAAGCTCAAAAACTCTCTTTTGCCCCTATCGTTTTTCAAACTGCTCGTACTCTCAGAGATCTTGGTATTCTTACAGCGCTAGATAAAACAAATACTCAAGGCTTAGATGCCGTTCAATTATCTCAAGAGACTGGCGTTTCTGAATATGGCGTTAAAGTTCTTCTTGATATGGCTCTTAGTGCACATATTGTGACATGGGACGAACCAAATTACGTACTTGCTAATCTTGGGCACTTTTTATTACACGATGGAATGACTAATGCGAATTTAGATTTCACTGCTGATGTGTGTTACGCCGCAATGATGCACCTAACAGAAGCAATTCAAGAAGGCACTCCTGTAGGTTTGAAAGAACTGGGTGATTGGCCAACTATCTATGAAGGCTTATCTCGATTGCCAGAAAAAGCAAAAGAGAGCTGGTTTAAGTTTGATCATTTCTATTCTGACCGTTCATTCCCTATTTTATTAGAAAAAGTATTAAGCAAAAAACCTAAGCGTCTTTTTGATATCGGTGGTAACACGGGTAAGTGGGCATTACAGTGCTGTAACTACGATCAAGATGTGAATGTCACTATTATTGATTTGCCACAACAGATCGAAATGGCACTAAAAAATGCAGAGCAACAAGGCTTTGCTGATCGTATTAGTGGTCACCCAACCAACATGCTAGATAAAACACTGCCTTTACCTCAAGGTGCTGATGTGTGGTGGATGAGCCAATTTTTAGATTGCTTCTCCCCTATGGAGATCTTAAGCATTCTAAAACGCGTTCGTGCTGCAATGTCTGCTGATGCAAAAGTTTATATTCTTGAACTATTTTGGGATGAGCAAAAATACGATGCCGCATCATACAGCCTAAATGCGACCTCGCTATACTTCACGTGTTTAGCTAATGGTAACAGCCGTTTCTATCGCTGTAGTGATTTCTTAGAAATTATCGAAGAAGCTGGCTTTGCGGTTGCTGAACAAACTAACGATATTGGTTTAGGCCATACGCTACTTGAGCTTAGAGCTAAATAGGAGCCACCTGTGCTATCAAAACAATCAATCAACGTAGAATCAACTCAGGTTGCTATTATTGGTGCGGGTCCATCGGGATCGATTGCTGCTGCGTTATTAAAAAAACACAATATTGATTGCATCATCTTAGAGAAATCGACATTTCCGCGCTTTTCAATTGGTGAGAGTTTACTTCCTGCCTGTATGGAATCAATTAAAAAAGCGGGAATGCTTGAGGCAGTAGAAAAGGCGTGTTTTCAATATAAAGATGGTGCTGCTTTTCATTTTGATGGTACGTTCACTTCATTTGATTTTACCAACAAGTTCTCAGAAGGCGCAGGAACGACTTATCAAGTACAGCGTGGCAACTTTGATAAAGTACTTGCTGACAGTGCTCAAGAGCAAGGTGTCGAAATTCGTTACCAACATGAAATTACGGATGTTGATGTATCTCAAACTAAAGCGTTACTTTCTGTTGTTGATGCTGATGGTAACCCTTATAAAGTTGAAGCAGATTTTATCTTGGACGCAAGTGGATTTGGTCGTGTATTACCAAGATTGTTAAACCTAGAAGAGCCTTCTTGTTTACCACCACGAAAAGCCATTTTTACTCACCTTACTGACAACATTGTTAGCGAAGGTTATGACAGAGATAAAATCCTTATTTCTGTACATCCAACCAATACACAAGTGTGGTATTGGTTAATTCCATTCAGCAATGGTACTTGTTCTTTTGGTGTGGTTGGTGAGTCTGAGTTTTTTGTTGATTACCCTAGCGATAATCTTGAGGCATTAAAACAATTAGCAACTGAGGATAACAACCTCAAGCAATTACTCGTCAATGCCGAGTACCCAAATCCATGTGGCGAGATCATGGGATATTCAGCCAATGTCACCAAGTTGTTTGATCGTAACTTTGCACTTTTAGGTAACGCTGGTGAATTCCTTGACCCTGTATTTTCTTCTGGTGTAACTATTGCGATGAAATCGGCAGAGTTGGCTGCGGAGTCATTGATTAAACAATTTAACCAAGAAAAGGTTGATTGGCAGGTTGATTACTCAGATAAGCTAATGAAGGGCGTAAATACGTTTCGTTGCTATGTTGAAGGCTGGTACGAAGGAGCATTCCAAGATGTTATCTTCCATGAGGATTCAAACCCTAAAATCAAACAAATGATCTGTGCAATTTTGGCAGGCTATGCGTGGGATGAAGAAAATCCTTTTGTGGCTGAGCCTGAACGACGCTTAAAAGTGGTTGCTGAATTATGTAAGCCATTAGCTCAGTAAACCTTCATATAGATAAATACCTAAAAAAGGCATCCAAATTCTACATTGGGTGCCTTTTTATATTTTTGATATATCAAGCCTTATGCCTGCTCACTCTCGATAACCGCTTTTAAGCTATGTGGATGCAACTTAATACATACACCTTGATATTTAAAAGCAACGGTATAATTTGCAATTCGCTCTGCATCACCCGATGGGCAACTCTGTTTTACTTTAACGTCTAAAGAGGCCAAGTTATCCCATTTCTCTTCTAACACCGGAAAAGTTTTCAATACGTATTCCAAAAATTCTTCTTGAGAATTAACATCACATGGAATGACCCACTCTACATGCTCCCAACCTTGTTGCGGATAACTTTTCTCACCAGGGTAAGGTAACTCTAAACATTCAATAGACCAACCACTAACCTCTAAAGGTTGATTGAAGCCTAGTGCAATAATTGGACGACCATTGATCTCGTTATTTGACCATTCTTCCGCTTGTTGTAGCCACGCTTTATGAGCGGCTTCAGCAATACCGCGATCATTAATTCGTAAAGCAATATGATCCGCTTGATAATCAGTAAGATCGAGTCCCAACACATCAAGCAAGATTTGAATTCTATCCATAAACACAGGTAATGCATTAATTAACTGCTGAGGCTCTAATTGTTGTTCTTTTAATAATAACGATGACATGAAGGCAACCTAACGGTAAAAAAGAGAAACCGAATTGTATCAACCTCTCTACCTGATGTTTAGACAGTTAAGAAAAAATAGCAGAAACTATTAAATATCCCCTGTTTTATTGCTATTATTAGCGACTATTTTGCTTTCCATGCAACAGCATTCCTGTTTAACAGCGATATGAAGGATAACTCTTTGAATATTCAATCACTTATTAACGACAAAGTATCTCAAGCCTTAGAAGCAGCCGGCGCACCAGCAGGCAGCCCTGCCGCGGTTCGTCAATCTGCAAAAGCTCAATTTGGTGACTACCAAGCTAACGGCGTAATGGGCGTAGCTAAACGACTAGGTACAAACCCACGAGAATTTGCTCAGAAAGTACTGGATGTTTTAGATCTTGATGGCATCGCTAGCAAAACTGAAATTGCAGGCCCTGGCTTTATCAATATTTTCTTGTCTGAAGAATTTCTAGCAAAACAAGCTGAAGCAGCATTAGCTGACGAGCGCTTAGGTGTTGCTAAAGAAAAACAACAAAACATCGTTGCCGATTACTCTGCGCCAAACGTTGCAAAAGAGATGCACGTTGGTCACTTACGTTCAACAATCATCGGTGATGCGGTTGTTCGTACTCTTGAGTTTTTAGGCCACAACGTGACTCGTGCTAACCACATCGGTGACTGGGGTACTCAATTTGGTATGCTTATCGCAAACCTTGAGCGCATCCAAAAAGAGAAAGGCGAAGTTTCTATGGAACTGTCTGATCTTGAAGGTTTCTACCGTGAATCTAAAAAACTGTATGACGAAGATGAAGAGTTTGCAGTAACTGCCCGTGGTTACGTAGTTAAACTTCAAGGCGGCGATGAGTTCTGCGCAGAGATGTGGAAGAAGCTTGTTGACGTAACTATGGTTCAAAACCAACGCAACTATGATCGTCTAAACGTGTCACTTACTCGTGATAACGTAATGGGCGAAAGTATGTATAACAGCATGCTTGCTCCAATCGTTGCTGATCTTCAAAAACAAGGTCTAGCGGTTGAGAGTGATGGTGCTCAAGTAGTTTACCTTGACGAATATAAGAACAAAGATGGCGAGCCTATGGGCGTTATCGTTCAAAAGCGTGACGGTGGCTTCCTTTATACAACAACGGATATCGCTTGTGCTAAATACCGTTTCGAAGAACTGAATGCTGATCGTGTTCTTTACTTCATCGATTCACGTCAACACCAGCATCTAATGCAAGCTTGGACTATCGTTCGTAAAGCAGGATATGTTCCTGAAAGCGTATCTTTAGAACACCACGCGTTTGGTATGATGCTAGGTAAAGATGGCCGTCCATTTAAAACTCGTGCTGGTGGTACGGTTCGTCTGGCTGATCTTCTTGATGAAGCAGAACAACGTGCAACAGCGTTAATCGAAGAGAAAAACAAAAATCTATCTGCTGAAGAAAAAGCGAATATTGCGACTACAGTTGCAATGGCTGCGGTTAAGTACTCTGATCTTTCTAAGCACCGTACGACAGATTACATCTTCGATTGGGATAACATGCTTGCATTTGAGGGCAACACAGCGCCTTACATGCAATACGCTTATACTCGTGTCGCTTCTATCTTCAGCAAAGCGGGCTTATCTATGGATGAGTTAACCGGTGAAGTTAAGATCACTGACGAGAAAGAAAAAGCACTTGTTTCTAAGTTAATGCAATTTGAGGAAGCGGTTCAAGCAGTAGCAAGTGAAGGCCAACCTCACTTAATGTGTGCTTACCTATTTGAACTTGCTGGTCAATTCTCTAGTTTCTACGAAGCGTGCCCTATTCTTAACAATGAAGACGAAACTGTTAAGCAAAGCCGCTTGAAACTAGCTGCACTAACCGCTAAGACAATCAAGCAAGGTCTAGACCTATTAGGCATTGAAACGCTAGAGCGTATGTAATTCCTATTTCACTACTCTGAATACTTATTTATGCCGAGTAGTGAAAAGCGAAGATCAAAAAAGGAGCTAATTTTAGCTCCTTTTTTATTATGTCGAATTTGTGTTACAAATTATTAAAACCAACGTTCTAATGCAGATTTATCCAACTGCTTAAACGCTTTATTTAAAATGTTAGCCAGTTCTTTATAACGAGGTTGGCTTTTCATTGGCTCTAATGCAGCCCCTGATTCAATAATTTTCTGATATAACTCTCGATACCAATTTGCTAATGCTGGTGGTAATAGTGTATTCGCTCGATTACCTAACCACCAAAGTCCTTGTAGTGGCATACTTAATGCGAACAAAGCAATAATAATAGCTTGTGGTAACCCAGTCGTATTATTGAATGCCATTTGAGTCAGCACACTGATAACAGCAACAGCTGGCATCACCTTCACTGCAAACTTAGTGGCCTTAATCACTCGTTGCTCTGGGAACATTGGAGCTAACTCTTTTCGCTCAGGCCAAATATCCATGTAAGTCTGGCCATCTCGAAATCGGAATAGAAAACCGTTTTCACTCATATTGCCCCCTTAATTTCTAAACAAAAGTTTAATTATTCAAAAAAACAGAGAATAAACTTGATTAGAATTAATATTAACTTAAAATATTTTTGTTATCTTAGCGCACAATCGTTATCCTATGCGCTGATTTATTTTTTGCTGTAGTTCTACTATAAGCTAAAAAAGGATAAATCGGCAAGGACTGCTGTAATGCTCTTTCTAAGGATAGCCAACTTTTTTATGCAAATGTGGTTATAATTTTTTAAATTAAACTATATTTGCCATTGTTATGTCATTTACGACATAACTTTATTACTGATGAATAAATAGGTATTTATACATGTCTAAGCTGGTTTTAGTTTTAAACTGCGGTAGTTCTTCTCTTAAATTTGCGGTTGTTGACGCAGAATCTGGTGCAGAGCACTTAACTGGTCTTGCTGAGTGTCTTGGTCTTCCTGAAGCTCGTATGAAGTGGAAACTTGATGGCAAGCACGAAGCACAACTAGGTGCAGGCGCTGCACACGTAGAAGCTCTATCATTTATGGTAGAAACTATTCTTGCTTCTAAGCCAGAGCTTAAAGCTAACCTAGGCGCTATCGGTCACCGTATCGTACACGGTGGTGAGCAATTTACAGCATCAGCACTTATCACTGATGAAGTACTGAAAGGCATTCAAGACGCTGCAACTTTTGCACCTCTTCATAACCCTGCTCACATCATCGGTATCGAAGCTGCTAAAGCAAACTTCCCAGAGCTTCAAAACGTTGCTGTATTTGACACTGCTTTCCACCAAACAATGCCTGCAGAGTCTTACCTATACGCTCTACCATACAACCTATACACAGATCACGGTATCCGTCGTTACGGCATGCACGGTACTTCTCACCTGTTCATCACTCGTGAAGTTGCTGGTCTATTAAACAAGCCAGTTGAAGAAGTTAACATCATCAACTGTCACCTAGGTAACGGCGCATCTGTATGTGCTATCAAGAACGGCGAATCTGTAGATACTTCTATGGGTCTTACTCCTCTTGAAGGTCTAGTAATGGGTACTCGTTGTGGCGATATCGATCCTGCGATCATTTTCCACCTGCATGACGCACTAGGTTACTCTGTTGAGCAAATCAACAACATGCTAACTAAAGAGTCTGGCCTACAAGGTCTAACTCAAGTGACTTCTGACTGTCGTTTCGTTGAAGACAACTACGGCGAAAAAGAAGAAGCAACTCGTGCAATGGATGTATTCTGTCACCGTCTAGCTAAATACGTTGCAGGTTACACAGCAACTCTAGAAGGTCGTCTAGACGCAATCACTTTCACTGGCGGCATCGGTGAAAACTCTGCTCCAATCCGTGAAATGGTTCTTAACCGTCTAGGTATCTTCGGTATCGAAGTTGATGGCGAAGCTAACCTTAAAGCGCGTTTCGGTGGCGAAGGTACTATCACTACAGCAAACAGCCGCATCCCTGCAATGGTTATCTCGACTAACGAAGAGCTAGTAATCGCAGAAGACACAGCTAAATTAACTGGTCTATAATATATCTCCTAAAAGGCTAGCCATTAGGTTAGCCTTTTTTCTTTCTATGGCTTTATTTTTTCAATAAGGTCTCTTGCCCCAATAGTGTAGAGGAATCTTCCATGTCTCGTACTATTATGCTTGTTCCAATCAGTGCTGGTGTTGGTCTAACTAGCGCAAGTTTGGGTGTTTTACGTTCTATGGAACGTAAAGGCGTAAGCGTTTCTTTTTACAAACCTATCTCTCAACCTCGTCACGGTGGTGATCAACCTGATCTAACTACTTCAATTGTGACTAGCAGTAGTGATATTAAAGCAGCAGAACCTACAACAGTTTCTCGTGCAGAAGAACTTCTACGTAACGATCAAACTGATGTTCTTTTAGAAGAAATCGTTGCTCGTTATAAGTCTATCAGTGAAGGTACTGATGTGACGCTGATTGAAGGTCTTGTTCCTACTCGTAAGCACCCATTTGCTAACCAATTAAATGGTGAAATCGCAAAAACTCTGGGCGCTGAGATTGTGTTTGTAGCTACTCCTGGTACAGATAATCCTTCTCAACTTAAAGAGCGTATCGAAGTAGCATGTTCTAACTTCGGCGGCACTAAGAACAAACAAATCGCTGGCGTTATTATCAACAAGCTAAATGCACCTGTTGATGAAGCTGGTCGTACTCGTCCAGACCTATCTGAAATCTTTGATGATGCAGATGCTACGTCTAAGACTAACCTTGAAGTAATGCAAATCTTCAACTCTAGTCCTATTCGTGTTCTTGGTTGTGTGCCTTGGAAAATCGATCTAATCGCTACGCGTGCTATCGATATGGCTAAGCACCTTAATGCTGAAATCATCAACGAAGGCGAAATCGCAACTCGTCGTATTAAGAGCATCACTTTCTGTGCACGTTCTTTACCGCACATGATTGAGCACTTCAAACCAGGTTCTCTATTAGTAACTTCTGCTGACCGTCCTGACGTTATTGTTGCTGCATGTCTTGCTGCAATGAACGGCGTTGAAATCGGTGCAATCTTACTAACTGGTGGTTACGAGATCCCTAAATCAATCGCTGATCTTTGTAAGCCTGCACTAGATGCTGGTCTTCCAATCTTCACGGCTCAAGGTAACACTTGGCAGACTTCTCTAAATCTACAAAGCTTCAGCCTTGAAGTTCCTGCAGATGATAAAGAGCGTATTGAGTTTGTTAACGAACACGTTGCTAGCCACATTGATGGTCCTTGGATTGATTCACTATCTGAAGGTACTGAAGGTATCCGTCGTCTAAGCCCACCAGCATTCCGTTACCAGTTAACTGAATTTGCTCGTAAAGCGGCTAAACGCATCGTTCTTCCTGAAGGTGATGAGCCTCGTACAGTTAAAGCTGCGGCTATCTGTGCTGAACGTGGTATCGCGACTTGTGTTCTTCTTGGTAACCCTGAAGAAATCCGTCGTGTTGCAGCACAACAAGGTGTTGAACTTGGCGCTGGCGTTGAGATCATCGATTCTGCTGCTGTACGTGAAAACTACGTTGCTCGTTTAGTTGAGTTACGTGGCGCGAAAGGCATGACTGAAGTTGTAGCTCGTGAGAAACTACAAGATTCAGTATTCCTTGGTACTATGATGCTTGAAGCGGGTGAAGTTGACGGTCTTGTTTCTGGTGCGGTTCATACCACAGCAAACACTATCGTTCCTCCATTCCAAATCATCAAAACAGCTCCTGATGCTTCTATCGTATCTTCAATCTTCTTCATGCTTCTGCCTGATCAAGTTCTTGTATACGGTGACTGTGCGATCAACCCTGATCCAACAGCTGAGCAACTTGCTGAAATCGCTATCCAATCTGCTGACTCTGCAGCGGCATTTGGTATCGACCCTCGCGTTGCAATGATCTCTTACTCTACTGGTGAATCTGGTAAAGGCGCAGACGTTGATAAAGTACGTGAAGCAACAAAACTTGCTCAAGCAAAACGTCCTGATCTAATGATCGACGGTCCTCTACAGTACGATGCTGCAATCATGGAAAACGTAGCTGCTTCTAAAGCACCTAACTCTCCTGTTGCGGGTAAAGCGACTGTATTTGTATTCCCAGACCTAAACACTGGTAACACAACATACAAAGCCGTTCAACGTTCTGCTGACCTAGTATCTATCGGTCCAATGCTTCAAGGTATGCGCAAGCCAGTAAATGACTTGTCTCGTGGCGCTCTAGTAGACGATATCGTTTACACTGTAGCTCTAACGGCTATCCAAGCATCTCAAGCTGAAGAAGCAGAGAAAGTAATTAACTAATTTAATGCTCTAGCAATAGAGTTTAGTTAACGAAAATAGAAAGACACGCGATGCAAATTGCGTGTCTTTTTTTGTGCTTAAAACAGGGACTAGGTTTTAGAAACAAAAAAACGAGAACCAATTGGCTCTCGTTTTATTTATCACTCTAATGAAACTAGGCGATTATCGTATGTAAGTAGTCATTAACTCATCTTTATAAACAGGTCGATACCAAACACGCTCTGCTTCTTGGCAGCACTGAGTTTTGTCACAACCAATGAGTTCACGAGTTAACTTCCCTTTCTTCACCCAGAGCTCAAGCATTGCATCGACACCATCTTCACTCATACTGAACTTCTTAGCTAAAGTAATACGTTCAACTCGACCTTGTTCATCAATGTACTGTTTAAGCTCTGTTAAGATCATACTAAAGCAACCTCTTGTTGTTCAACTTCTCTACTCTTACGTTTTAATGCCAGATAAGTTACCGCCATCACTATCAATGAAATAGCAATCCACATACTGCTTGTCATTGGTGCATTAGAGAAGTTTGCAATTTGGTAATATAGCGTTGAAGACACATAAGCTAATAGCATTGTCCAACCCGCAATAAAGTAGGAGTACTGACGACCAAATTCACGCATGTATGCCCCCATTGCAGCAACACATGGTGTATATAGCAAGATAAAGATTAAGTAAGCCATTGCGCTTGCACTTGTTACAAAGTGAGCTTGTAGATTACCAAAGATTGAATCAGCAACGCCTTGGTCTTCAGCAACAGCATTTGTATTTGTTAGATCCCCAACTTCTACCCCTAATGGATCTGAATAGCTTAAACCTGATAGGTTGTCAGGAATAGACATCACTGCTTCTTCAAGGCTTGCCATTAAATCAAACTCAGCACCTTCATCAGCAGGATCTGAATATAAGCTGTTTAATGTACCGACAACGGCTTCTTTTGCAAAAATACCGGTAATAATACCCACCGTTGCTGGCCAGTTATCTTCTTGAATACCAATTGGCGCTAATACTGGAGTCACAATTTGAGCGGCTTTTGATAACACAGAGTTTTCACTGTCTTCGTTACCAAATGAGCCATCCATCCCCAATGAGTTAAAGAAACTCAAAATAGTTACAACAATAACGATTGTCTTTCCTGCACCCAATACAAAACGCTTCAGTTTCTGCCAAGTTTTGATCATAATATTGCGCATTGTTGGAAATTCATAATCTGGAATTTCCATGATAAACGTATCACTACGACCCGGGTATATGGTGTGCTTTAATAAAACACCTGTAAATATAGCAGCCAAAATACCAAGAAAATAAAGACCAAAAACCACATTCTGACCACTTTCTGGGAAGAATGCTGCGGCAAATAATGCATATACAGGCAAACGAGCACCACATGACATAAATGGAGCCATTGACGCTGCCAGTTTACGTTCACGTTCTTGCTCTAACGTACGAGTTGCCATTATTGATGGTACATTACAGCCAAAACCTAAAACCAAAGGAACAAATGCTTTACCTGGTAGTCCAATTTTTTGCATCACTTTATCAAGTACAAATGCTGCTCGAGCCATATAACCTGAACTTTCAAGTAAAGAAAGAAATAGGTATAAACAACCAATCACTGGAATAAATGTCGCCACGGTTTGAATACCACCACCAACACCATCTGCAATCAAAGTTACCAACCAAACAGGTAAATGACCATCTAATAGATAATGGCTTCCATCAACTAATACCGCGCCAACACCAATATCGAAAAAGTCGATAAATGCACCACCGATATTAATAGAAAACATAAACATCAGATACATGACAAAGAAAAAGAAAGGAATACCAATCCATTTATTCAAAATTACACGGTCAATTTTCTCACTAACACTGTGGCTTAAACCGCCTTCTTGGCGACGTAATTCTTGACATAACTGATGTAAAAATGTATATCGACAATCAGCAATATGAAAATCAGCTTCTACTTGCGTCGTTAATACATTAGCGATATTAACTACTGCATTTCTTTTTTCTGCTTCTAATGCATTCAATACTAATGCGTCATTTTCTAATGCTCGAATTGCCAGTGAACGACTTGATGCGTAATCATTTGTAAACAATGATGAAGCTTCTTCTATTGCCTTCTCAACTTGGTCGCCATACGCTAACTCAAGCGAAGTCATTTTGATGCCTTGAGCAATAGATTTATGTAGTTTTTCTTTAAACTTATGAACTTGACCATTGTTGTTTGCAGAAAGCGCAAGTACAGGACAGCCTAGTTTTTTCTCTAAACCTTTAATATCAAGAACCTGTCGCTGACGCTTTAATACATCCATTTTATTCAGTACAACGATCATTGGACGACCCAATTCACGCAGCTGTAACGTCATGTATAAACTACGTTCTAAACAAGATGCATCCACAACATTAATTATAACGTCAGCATCATGCGTTAGAACAGCTCTCGAAGCGATAGTTTCATCAAGGCTATTTACATCATTACCACTGTCTAACGCATAGATACCTGGTAAATCCGTTAATAAAAACTCATCACCTGAGCACGTATATTTACCTGTTTTCTTTTCAACTGTTACACCAGCCCAGTTACCTACTTGCTGCTTAGCACCGGTTAGACCATTAAATAAAGTTGTTTTACCGCTGTTTGGGTTACCTACAGTTAATACTTGATACTGCATTCTATAATTCCTTAACTGTAATTTGTTCTGCTAGATTTTTACGAATAGCCAGAGAAGTACCTCTTACGCTAATTTGTAATGGGTCACCCATTGGAGCTTTACGCAAAATAGAAATTTCCGTATGCGGTAGCATTCCCATTACCATTAGCTTCTTTCTTGTGTCTGTTGGTAATAAAGACATATCTGTTACTACGGCTTTTTTTCCGCTGTCTAATTGCGTTAGTTTCATCTCAAGCTCCACGATAGTGAGAATCATTATTATTTCGTTTCATTCTATAACTTACGCTTACATTTATCTTGCGCTAAATCAATTTTTGTCAGTAAATTGACAAAAATCCTATAAATAGATATTTCACAACGGAAATATGGTTATGAGACTTTGCTTCCACAATTACGTCAATTACGTTAATTACGTTAATTAAGTGAAAATGCAAATAACGTCAAAATATAAACCTGATAAAACAAAAGCGACACATAACAATAAAGAACATAAAAAACAATAACTTAACATTGAAATGTTATCTTTGTCGCTTTTGTACCTATTAATTGTCGTTATTTTGATATGTAAAAAAAGAAAGGAAATGTATAGTTATTTCATCGAGAGGGAGACCTCTTAAACTTTTATTCTAATAGAGGTAATAAGAGAAATCTTATTACTTCGGCAGCAAGCGAAGGTGCCTTTGGTACCCGTGGCGTAGTCCCCCCGACTACGTCACGATCTTTTTTTCTTACTTCCCCTCAACTTACTATCAATTACCAATATAATAGCCATAATCGACTTGATCAGAAAAATAAGTAGATAAATAGTAGAACGAATTGATACAAATCATTTAACTCTCTTCATTCTCACTGACAAATTGAGTTGGAGATAATCCATAGTGACGCTTAAATCGTTTACTGAAATAAGAAGGATCATTAAATCCTGATTCAAATGCCGCATCTGCAACCTTGCAACCAGAAATTAATAACTCACACGCTTTTTCTAATTTAACTTCAATTAAATATTCCATAAACGATCGCTGAGTTAATTGTTTAAACCTTCTTTGAAGATTTCGTTCTGAAACAAACAATGCTTTTGCTGCGGCACTCGTGCCAAACTTAGGGCTACGGTAGTTCTCTTCCACTATTTCATAAACACGAATTAACCAGTCTTGATGGCGTTGAAGATCGTCTGTATCTTTATTCTCTAGCTTTACACCTGATAACTCACTACTAAAGGAATCAATAGCAATAGGCCATGAAAGTAGGAGTTCATTTGCACCAATAATATTTTTTGTAATTTCAAAGTGTCCTCCATTTTGCACAGTTAACTGTTTAACGGAAGATAGCCCAAGCGCTTGATTTATTACTTCAATTATTCTAGATAGATCAACTCTTTTTAATTCTTCAAGCTCTTCTGCTGTAATGCAAGAACCCTGACTAAGAAAACGGATACTTATTCGTTGTTCATTATTTTCAATGCAGATCGTAACCTGCTCTCCAAGGTCACTTCTTTTTAATAAATTAAATAATACATTATTAAATATCGCATCAATCAAGATCGGCTGGACAAAAATAGAACAACCTACAGAATGGTCATCTAAGCAAAGATTAACGCCTTTAAAATGGTATTCTTCTTCCCAACCTTTAATTGCAGCTCTTAATAAAGGAGATAATAATTGATTCATACGTTTGCTTTGTTGAAGCATCATTAAAGGCTCTATATGACTCAGTTGGCGTAATAACTTCAAGCTATATTCACATTGATTTGCTAGAGCTAAGTTAGTTAATGAGCCTTTTTTATGTAAGTCATTTTGAATATCTTTAATTGGTTGAAGTGCTTGCTCTGCCATCTCCGAGATAACATGCTGCCTTACTGTTAAGAGTTTCTGTAATTGACGGTTACTTGAGATTAGAGCCTTACCTTGATGGCTTAACTGCTTAGTTTTTATATCTACACTCTTTCTTAGATTCTCATTACTTTTTTTAATTTCTTTTGAACGCCAAGAATAAATGCCAATAATACTTAATAGCCCAATACAAAATAACGTAAATATAAACCACGGAGCAAAGAACCAAGGGATCTCAACATGAAATGAAAACTCCGTAACATAACTCGTTCGTTGTCCATCATTACGTGGGTTAATTCTTAAAACATATTTTCCTGATTTTAAAGAATCAAATATAAGTAGGCTACCATCAAAGTCTTGCCATGACTCATCACTAGAACCTAATAATTGATATGATAATGATTTATTTTGAAACTCAGGAAGTATCCCAAATAGAAACGAAATACTCGAACCATAAGGAACTAAGCTTTCAAGCTCTTGCTTTCCTCCATAACTAACGGCCTTGTGATCAATTCTGACCTGCCCTAAAACAGCACGCGGTTTGGGTATTTGATACTCTACAAGATCTTGTTCATTTACAAAAAAAATCCCATCTTTACTAACAAACATCATTGTTCCATTAGAAGATATTGAGCATAAATCCGGTAATAATTCATTATTGATTAAACCTCTCTGACTTCCAAAATGCTTCGTTAATCTTCCTGAATGAGTATATAAAGAAAGCCCTTTACTTGATGAAAGCCAAACACCATTGTTGCTAGATAACACGCAATGAGGCGTTATATAGTTAGCTGATAACATGACGTCCGATCTCTCTCCTTTTGAATTACTTATTTGTAATCCATAATTACTGACAATCCAAGAGTTACCATATTCTGTATCTACCATGTCTAGAACACTACCAGTACGAATATAGGCATAATCAAAAGTTAAAGCTCCATTAGCATAGCGGTATAATCCAGTATTTGTTCCTATTGATATTTGACCATTTTTATTTTCATAAATATGCGTTATCGTGGTTGAGTATTTCTTCTCTAATGCCCACGAATACCCCAAAGTCATTAATCTGTTTGTATTCGTATTATAATGGAATAAGCCCTCTTTACTCGAAAACCAAAGAATACCTGTAGAATCCATTAACAAGTGCTCTATGTTCTCGCCTTCTAACCCTTTAAGCTCCTCAGGGATACGTACTACAAAAGAGTCACTTTCAACTTGATAAATTCCTGTCGTTGTTCCTACCCAAATAAATTCTTCATCATAGGAAAGATCATTGACATAATAAGGAAGTATTTTTTTTATCGATTTTTTTTTATTCGACATTGGAATTAAAAATAAACCTTCAGGCGCACCAAACCACGATGAGTCATTTGAACTCTGTAATACTGCGTTTACCTTGTCTACATTTAAGTTTCCATTTGCTTCTTTATGCCTTATTCGTGTAAACAAGCGGGTACTATCTGAGTAATAACTTACACCGTTATCAGTTGCTATCCAAACTCCATTATTGTTATCGGATAATAGAGCATAGATCTTATCCCCTTCTAAAGAATAATCATCTCTTACAACAGATTCAAATCGATCAAGTTGATGACTAAGCGTATTCCATTTGTATAATCCACTGGCTGTTCCAAACCAAAAAAAACGGTCTGTTTCTGTAAAAGAGAGTAATAAATCACTTATGATTTTATGCTGTATATCTATCTCATTATTTTGAATTTTAGCTAGCCAAATACTGCCATGAGTACCTAGAATTATTTGGTTAGTTTTCTTTGAGTAAAAAATAGCATCAATATAGTACCCTAGATATAAAGGCGCATAGGTTTTACTTATTGGATCAAATTCAAAGATGCCTTCTGACGTTGATACTATCCATCGCTCTTTGGCATAAACAGCACCCGTAATTGTAATTTCATCAAGGATTGCTCCCGTATTTGCTTCATTTATATTTGAAGTTATAAACGTCATTTTTTTAGTATCATAAATAAAAAAATGATTATCGTTATAGCCCCACAAGGTGCCGTCTTGTTGGTTTAATACTTGTAAATCATCGATTTCTGGTAAATCTAGTACAATATTAAAACCTGCGCTTTCAGACCACGATTTAAGTTTGTTATTCTTAATAAACCAAAATTTATTATCTACAAAAGCGACTCTTCTGGGGGACTCTTTATTACTTCGTTCACCTAAAGTAAAAATATTCTGCCCATCAAATAAATGTACTTGCCCGTAAACGTCATACATCCATAAGGCACCATCATCACGTAAAAACAGTTGTTGAGCCGTGATATATTGGCCATCTGTATGAATAGACATTGGGTAAAAGATTGTATTATCAGAAAGAGAAAAAGAGTAAGTAGAAAACAAGAGAGAAATACTCAAAATAAGCATTCTTAATAAAAACATCTACTTGCCTTATGATAGAAGAAGGAAAAGGAAGAATATAATAGAAAAAGTCGTTCAATATAGCAATCAAGTCATATTTACTAAAGTTGATTTAACATGAATGATAAAACTAAAAAAGCCCTTTCTATTTGTCAAAATAAAAAAGGCTATTATATATTACTATTTACACCTGCTCACGTAGAGCATCAATGGTTAGTTTAGCTTGTTGCTTAAAATGAGAGCGCTCAGACGTTTTGATCGGTGATGCTTGCGGCAAAGGAACTTTCATTGCATTTACAGCTCGACCATTTTTTATCAATTCATAATGAAGGTGCGGGCCTGTTGAACGACCAGTATTTCCACTTAAAGCAATCTTATCTCCCATTGAAATTTTCTGTCCTTTTTTGACCAAAATTTTACTCAGATGTAGATAACGAGTTACATATTCACGACCATGCTTAATCACTACATAGTTGCCAGCTAATGGATGATGTAGCGCTCGAACCACAACGCCATCACCCGTTGCGTAAACTGATGTTCCTACTGGAGCAGCAAAATCGGTTCCATTATGTGGGGAAGTTCTGCCTGTTACTGGATGTTTACGATAAGGGTTAAAAGATGAACTGATCCTAAATCGCTTATGAGTCGGATAACGATCAAATGCTCTATTTAAGCTTCTTCCTTGCATATCATAATAGTGACCATCAGTATGCTTAAGTAGGGTTATATCCCTATTACCATTTTTATATAAAACGGCTTTTACTTCACCTGAAGATATCGCTTTACCGTCAATAAACTCTTTATCGATCTCTACTGCAAATTTATCCCCTTTACGTGCTTCCTTGCCAAAGTCAAATTTCCACTGTAATTGTTTTGCTAATGTCTGGATTTGCCCCGGTGTTAACCCTGCTGAACGAGCTGAATTATAGAAATTACTCGTTACTCTTCCTGTCAGAAATACAGGTTTAATTTCCCCTTTTTCTTCTTGCTGAGTAAAGGTATATCTATCATCACTCCACGTATAAATATCAGTATCTTTAATATTACGATGGATTTTCAATTCAATCAGCTTTCCAGCTTCATTTTGTTGCCATTCTAGATCAGCACCAACACGCATATTTGCTGCTGATTTATTCACTCCTAGCAATGCATACATATCAGACATCGGTAGAGCATACTGATTAAAGATCTCTCCTAGAGTTTCACCAGAAGCGACTGTATGCGAATGACGAATATCTTGAACATCAATATGTTTATCAAGTTCATCTTTAGGCGCATTAAAGTCAGGATCATCAGGTTCAAAAATTGTTTCTACTGGTTCACTATTTTGATCTGCCAAGGTTTGTAGGTTATCACTCGATAACTTAATCTCATTTCTTGAATCTGTAGTTGAAACAGCATCAAAGCTATGAGTCGGTTCCCAGATTAAAATAACACAAGTAAATAGGGATAAAGAGACTAAAGCAAATTTGTGACTTTTTGAAAGAGTATTAATTCGTTTTACTACTACATCTTTATATTTCATTGATTTAAACAACGTGTTAGCTCATTACTTATGGTTAATAAAAAATCAAAATAAGCACCTTGTTCATCAGCTTGATGTATTGCTAAAGGATCTAATTCACCTTTATTTACATCTGTTCCTCTAGTAATCGTTGTTACGATTGCTGGTTCAAATTGAGGTTCAGAGAATACACATACCGCTTTCCGTTCAAGTAGTGACGTTTTAATTTTGATCAAAGATTTTGCACCCGGTTTTCTGTCCGGACTCACCGTAAAGTGCCCCAAGTTATTCATTTCAAAATAACGTTCAAAATAACCATATGCATCATGAAAAACAAAATAGCCTTTATGCTGCACTGGTTTTAATTGTTTTGAAATAGTCTCCACTGCCTGTGCTAACTTATTTTCAAAGTTGTTAAGGTTAGACTCATATTTATCTTTATTCAATGGATCATTTTTAGTCAACTGTACGGTTATCTCTTTTGCGACACCTAGAGCTTCCTTCGGACCTAACCAAAAATGAGGGTCAGTACTATGGTGATGATCTCCTTCGTGGGCATGTTCGTCCTCTCCATGCTCATCAAAATGATAAAATTCAACACTTGAAAATTCACTAATAGTGATTACATTTTTTTTATCCGCAATGATTTTACTTAAAAATGGTTCTAAGTCATCACCGTACCAAACAACGATATCTGCTTGCTTAATTTTCTTCACATCAGATGGACGTAAAGCATAATCATGAGGAGATGCACTACTTGAAACTAAATAAGAAGATTCAGATACACCTTTAGTTAATTCTTGAACGATAAGATTAATCGGCTTTACCGACGATAGTACCGTCATTGCCTGAACTGATGTACCACAGAAGGTCATAAGACATAGCAGTATTAATTGTATTTTTTTATTCATTTTCTTCTCTTAAAAAATGTGATGGCGATTGGATTTCTAAAATGTTACATTATAACACTTACTAATTGCAAACGACTCTTATTTAATAATGACTACTTTACTCACTTTACAAGATGTTTGCGTTGTCTTTGATGACCGCCATGTCCTCGATAATATCTCTTTAACTATTGAACCAAATAAGATAATTACGCTTATTGGCCCAAATGGTGCTGGAAAATCCACATTAGTGAAAGCCATTCTGGGCTTACAAAAACCAACAAGTGGATTAATTCAACGAAACAAGAAGCTTCGAGTTGGTTATGTCCCTCAAAAATTACATTTAAATGATTCGCTCCCTCTTTCTGTTCAAGGCTTTTTAAAGTTAGCAGGAAAATACAGCCAACAAGAGCACCTTGATGCTTTAAAATTGGTTGAAGCCGAACACCTTCTTCAATCTAATATGCATAAATTATCTGGTGGTGAATCTCAACGTGTTTTATTAGCAAGGGCCTTATTGCAGCGCCCTGATCTACTTGTACTTGATGAGCCAGCACAAGGTGTCGATGTTCAAGGCCAAATCAGTTTATATGCGCTAATCGAGTCAATTCGTCATCGTTTCAATTGCGCTGTTTTTATGGTTTCTCATGACTTGCATCTTGTAATGGCAAAAACCGATGAGGTGATTTGTTTGCAACACCATATTTGTTGTTCCGGTGCGCCTGAATCTATCTCTAAACACCCCAAATACATTGCTTTATTTGGCCAACAACGAGATCAACAATTAGCGTTTTATCATCATGACCATCGCCATGACCATGATTTATCTGGTGAGCCAAGCGATGGCTCATGCTGCAGTAAAAATAAAAAGGCATAATCATGATTGAATTCTTACTTCCAGCTCTGTTAGCAGGGCTTGGTATTGCGCTACTTGCAGGCCCTCTAGGTTCTTTTGTTGTCTGGCGAAAAATGGCTTATTTCGGTGATACTCTCGCTCATGCTTCTTTATTAGGGTTATCACTTGGTTTTTTATTCGATATTAATTTAAATCTTGCTTTAATCGTGTGCTGTGTAGCCATTGCATTATTATTAGTTACTCTGCAAAAGCAACGTTTAGTAGCAACTGATACCTTACTCGGCATTTTAGCTCATAGTTCTCTATCATTAGGCTTAGTTGCTGTTAGCTTCCTCGATAATGTTCGAGTCGATTTAATGTCTTATTTGTTTGGTGATTTACTTGCCGTTACTTATGATGACCTAATTTATATTTATACAGGCGTTATCATTGTTTTAGGCTTGATATACATCGTATGGAGGCCACTGCTTTCATCAACGATTAGTGAAGAGTTGGCTCAAGTTGAGGGAGTAAATGTAGATTTAATGCGTTTAGTCTTAATGCTAATGGTTGGGTTAGTTATTGCTATTTCAATGAAGTTTGTTGGAGCGTTGATCATTACGTCATTACTGATCATTCCTGCGGCAACTGCGAGACGTTTTTCTCGTTCACCAGAACAAATGGTTTTACTGGCTTCTATTTTTGGTTGTATTGCTGTTATTGCAGGTTTAGCTCTGTCATGGCACTACGATACACCTGCTGGTCCTTCTGTGGTTGTTTCTGGTGCTGCTATATTTATGTTAAGTCAGCTAAAGAAATCTACCCAATAATCACGTTTACAAAGCATAATCATTACTGCAAATAAAAAGAAACCCCAAACTCGTTAAAGTTCGGGGTTTTATTTTATTCTTTAGAGCTTAGTCGTTATTACCAACCAGTCACTTCACGAAGTGCTTTACCGATATCTGCAAGACTTTTGACTGTCTTAACACCAGCTTCTTCAAGTGCTGCAAACTTATCTTCAGCTGTACCTTTACCACCAGAGATAATCGCACCAGCATGCCCCATACGCTTACCAGGAGGCGCAGTAACACCAGCAATGTAAGAAACTACTGGTTTAGTTACATTATGTTTAATGTACTCAGCCGCTTCTTCTTCCGCTGTTCCACCGATCTCACCAATCATTACAATTGCTTCTGTTTCTGGATCTTCTTGGAACAGTTTTAAGATATCGATAAAGTTTGAACCAGGAATTGGATCACCACCGATACCAACACACGTTGATTGGCCAAAGCCTTCATCTGTTGTTTGCTTAACGGCTTCATAAGTCAGCGTACCTGAACGAGATACGATACCAACTTTACCTTTCTTATGAATGTGACCAGGCATGATACCAATCTTACATTCATCAGGAGTAATAACACCCGGACAGTTAGGACCAATCATTACTACGCCTTCAGCATCTAGACGAACTTTAACGTCAAGAAGATCAAGTGTTGGAATGCCTTCTGTAATCGTTACGATAAGCTTAATGCCTGCATCGATTGCTTCAAGGATTGCGTCTTTACAGAAAGGAGCCGGTACATAAATAACAGAAGCCGTTGCGCCAGTTGCTTCTACAGCATCACGAACGGTGTTAAATACAGGCAGGCCAAGATGAACTTGACCGCCTTTGCCTGGTGATACACCACCAACCATTTTTGTGCCGTAATCAAGTGCTTGCTCAGAGTGGAACGTACCTTGACCACCAGTGAAACCTTGGCAGATAACTTTTGTATCTTTATTAATTAGTACAGACATTATTTGCCCTCCGCAGCAGCAACAACTTTTTCAGCTGCTTCAGTTAATGAAGTAGCCGCAATGATATTTAGGCCACTTTCAGCCAGTTTTTGTGAACCAAGTGGTGCGTTGTTACCTTCAAGGCGAACAACAACAGGAACTTCTACACCCACTTCTTCAACAGCACCGATGATGCCATCTGCAATTAGGTCACAACGTACAATACCACCAAAGATATTTACTAGAACGGCTTTAACGTTACTGTCTGATAGAATAATTTTGAACGCTTCAGTTACACGCTCTTTTGTTGCACCGCCACCAACATCAAGGAAGTTAGCAGGTTGGCCACCGTGTAGATTTACGATGTCCATTGTGCCCATAGCAAGACCAGCACCGTTAACCATACAACCAATACTACCATCAAGAGCAACGTAGTTTAATTCCCACTGTGCAGCATGCGCTTCGCGCTCATCTTCTTGAGATGGATCATGCATTTCACGCAATTTTGGTTGACGGTACATTGCATTTGAATCAATGTTAATTTTACCATCTAGACATAGAAGATTACCTTCTGCTGTCACAACAAGAGGATTAATTTCCAATAGAGCTAAATCGTACTGAGCAAACATGTTGCCAAGACCTAAGAAGATCTTAACAAATTGCTTAATTTGATCACCAACAAGACCCAATTTAAATGCTAATTCACGACCTTGGAAAGCTTGAGGTCCAACTAATGGATCAATCGCAGCTTGGTGAATTAACTCTGGCGTTTCTTCTGCAATCTTCTCGATATCCACACCACCTTCAGTAGATGCCATGAAAACGATGCGACGCGTAGCACGGTCAACAACCGCACCTAAATATAATTCATTTGCAATATTTGATGCTTCTTCAACCAAAACTTTAGTTACTGGTTGGCCGTTAGCATCAGTTTGGAAAGTCACTAGATTTTTACCTAGCCACTTTTGAGCGAACTCTTTAACGCCTTCTTTCGTATCATGCAGTTCAACACCACCCGCTTTACCACGGCCACCGGCGTGTACTTGACATTTTACTACTTTCTTAGCAGTACTGATTCGTCCTGCTGCTTCAAAAGCTTCTTGTGCTGTATCGCATGCGTAACCTTCAGGTACAGGAAGGCCATATTCAGCAAACAGTTGCTTTGCTTGATATTCATGTAAGTTCATTATGTTCTATCCATTTTATGTTATTCCCTTTAATGGGAATTTTTAATGTCCTAAGACGCTCTAAGGCATCTTTCTATTTTTATCCAATAATGAAGTTGAATAAGAGGCTGCCGTGAGCATGGCAGCCTTTGTTTATAACTAAAAGTTTACTATTAAACGTCTAGTAGTAAACGAGCAGGATCTTCAAGTAACTCTTTAATCGTTACTAGGAAACCTACTGATTCACGACCATCGATTAGACGGTGGTCATAAGATAAAGCAAGGTACATCATTGGTAGAATTTCTACCTTTCCATTAACTGCCATTGGGCGGTCTTGGATTTTATGCATACCTAGAATTGCTGCTTGTGGTGGGTTAATAATTGGTGTCGACATAAGCGAACCAAATACACCACCATTGGTAATAGTAAAGTTACCACCGATTAAATCTTCAACCGCTAACTTTCCGTCACGACCTTTGATTGCAAGCTCTTTGATGCCTTTTTCAATATCAGCAAAGCCAAGTGCATCACAGTCCTTAAGTACTGGAGTTACCAAACCACGCGGCGTTGATACCGCCATGCTGATATCAAAATAGTTATGATAAACAATATCATCGCCATCAATTGATGCATTCACTTCAGGGTAGCGTTTAAGTGCTTCAGTTACCGCTTTCACATAGAAAGACATGAAACCTAAACGTGTACCATGACGCTTTTCAAACTGCTCTTGATACTGCTTACGAAGTTCCATGATTGGCTTCATGTTTACTTCATTAAACGTTGTTAGCATTGCTGTGTTATTTTTTGCTTCTAACAGACGTCTTGCTACTGTTTTACGAAGACGCGTCATTGGCACGCGCTTTTGACTACGATGTGCTAACGCTTCTGCTGGCACTTCCGCTGATTTTTCAGCTTTTGGTGCTGCTTTTAATGCTGCAACGTGTGCATCAACATCTTCACGAGTAATACGGCCACCAACACCAGTGCCTTTCACATCGGATGAAGCAATATCATGCTCACCTAAAAGACGACGAACTGCAGGGCTTAAAGCATCATTACTCTCTTCAGATAAAGAAGCTGTATGGCGCTTATCAGGAGAAGGTTGAGTATCATTTGTTACATCTTTTGTTGGTTCTCCAACAACTGCACCCGGCTTAAGACGTGCAATTAATTGCTTAGAAAGAACCGTTGCACCATCTTCTTCTAAAATCGCTTCTAGTACACCAGCTTCAGGCGCTGGTACTTCAAGAACCACTTTATCAGTTTCAATGTCTACAAGTATTTCGTCACGCTCAACTGCATCACCAGGTTTTTTATGCCATGTTGCTACAGTAGCGTCTGCTACAGATTCAGGTAAATCTGGAACCAGAATTTCGATTGTCATATCCGTTTTCCTATACTTTCTAGTTCTTATTTAGGGTCAGAGCGTCTTCAACTAACGCTTTTTGTTGTTTCACGTGCACTGACATATAGCCAACTGCCGGAGAGGCAGATGCCGGACGTCCTGCATAATGTAAGATTGCATTGTTTGGTAATGCCGAACGGAAGTTATGTTGGCTTGAGTACCAAGCGCCTTGGTTTTGAGGCTCTTCTTGACACCAAACATAATCCACTACATTCGTGTATTGTGCGATAGCTGCTTCTACTTCTTCTTTAGGGAATGGGTAAAGTTGTTCAATTCGAACAATCGCAACATCATTTTGTTCATTCAGACGACGCTGTTCTAGTAGGTCAAAATATACCTTACCCGAACAGAACACGACACGTTTTACTTGTGCTGGGTCTAGCGTATCAATCTCTGGAATCGCTGATTGAAAAGTGCCTTCTGCTAGATCTTCTAATGACGATGTACATAATGGATGACGAAGTAATGATTTAGGTGACATTACAATCAATGGGCGACGCATTGGACGTACAACTTGGCGTCGTAACATATGGTAAACCTGCGCAGGTGTCGATGGAACCACCACTTGCATATTTTGTTCAGCACACATTTGTAAGAAGCGCTCAAGTCGTGCAGATGAATGCTCTGGTCCTTGGCCTTCATAGCCATGTGGTAACAGCATTGTAAGACCACACATACGGCCCCACTTTTGTTCACCCGATGAAATAAATTGATCAATAACAACTTGAGCACAGTTAGCAAAATCACCAAATTGTGCTTCCCAAATCGTTAAACCACCAGGCTCAGCCGTTGCATAACCGTATTCAAACGCAAGTACTGCCGCTTCTGATAGTACAGAATCATGCACTTCGAATGGACCTTGCTTATCATGAATATTAGCCAAAGGTACATAAGTACTTGCATCTGATTGGTTATGAAGAACTGCGTGACGGTGGAAGAAGGTACCACGGCCTGAGTCTTGACCTGTAATACGAATACGCTTGCCTTCATCGACTAAGGTTGCATAAGCCAGTGTTTCTGCCATACCCCAATCAATTGCTTTTTCACCAGCGACCATAGATACACGGTCATTACACATTTTGTTTACACGACTATGTAATTTATGACTTTCTGGATACTGACAAACACGTTGACCAAGCTCAAGTAGACGCTCTTTGTCAAACTCATTTGCCCACTCCATATTCCAGTCATGACCAATAAATGGTGACCAATCTACATTATGCAACTGCATTGGACGCCATTCTTTAACAACAACTTCACCATGATCGAGTGCATCACGGTATTCATTAATTAATTGGGTTGTTGTTTCTAATCCAAGCTCTTGACGTTCAACTAACGTATCTGCGTAAATTTTACGAGGTGTCGGATGTTTTTTAATTTTTTGATACATCAATGGCTGTGTTGCATTTGGCTCATCAGCTTCATTGTGCCCATGACGACGGTAACAAACTAAATCAATCACAACATCACGTTTGAATTCATTTCTGTAATCCAAAGCAATACGAGTTACGAAAGCGACAGCTTCTGGATCATCAGCATTAACATGGAAGATTGGAGCCTGAACCATTTTTGCAATATCAGTACAATATTGTGTTGAACGTGTATCTTTTGGATTCGATGTCGTAAAACCAACTTGGTTATTAATAACAATACGAACCGTACCACCCACTTGGAATGCGCGAGCCTGAGACATATTAAATGTTTCAGCTACTACACCTTGCCCCGCAATCGCAGAGTCACCATGAATAGTAATAGGAATGACTTTATCACCAGTGGTATCGTTTAAACGATCTTGACGAGCACGAACCGAACCGATAACCACAGGGTTAACAATTTCAAGGTGAGAGGGGTTAAATGCTAACGCTAAATGTACATTACCACCTGCTGTTGCAAAATCAGAAGAGAAGCCTTGGTGATATTTAACATCGCCAGTTCCCCATGATTCACCATGTTTGCCCGCAAATTCATCAAATAAATCTTGAGGTTTTTTACCTAGAACATTAATAAGCATGTTCAATCGGCCACGGTGAGCCATACCAATTACGACTTCACGACCACCATTTTCACCAGCACGACGAATAATTTCTTTCACCATTGGAACCATGGCATCGCCACCTTCCAATGAGAATCGCTTCGCACCTGGGAATTTAGCGCCTAAATATCGCTCTAGACCTTCTGCTGCTGTTAATTCTTCAAGAAATGTTAGTTTCTCTTGATCTGTAAAAGTTGGATTACCTGCTACAGATTCTAAACGATGTTGGATCCAACGCTTCTCTTCAGTATTCGTGATATGCATGTACTCAGCACCTACTGAACCACAGTAAGTACCACGTAATGCTTTATACAGATCTGAGAGTTTCATTGTCTCTTGCCCTGAAGCAAAAGAACCTACATTGAACGTTTCTGCAAAATCTTCGTCATTTAAATTATGAAAAGAAGGTTCTAATTCAGCAACATATTCATGTTGTTGTAGCGCTAATGGGTCTAAATTTGCATTTTGATGACCACGAAAACGGTATGCATTGATTAACTGCAATACTCTTACTTGTTTAGCATCTACATCTGGATCATTAACTTGAGCACTAACTTGCTTTGTTTCTTTCGCAAGACGACGGAAATATTCTCGTACAGGGGAATGGGCCTGCTCAGATACACCAGTACTTTCAACTGGAAGCGTATCAAAAACTTCTCTCCATTCATCGCTAACGATTTCCGGGTCACTGAGATAGAGTTCGTAGAGATCTTCTACGTACGTTGCATTAGCGCCAGCTAAATGTGAAGACTCAAACCATGCCTTCATCACGCTATTCTGCATTATTTTCCCTTAATCCAGTAGTTTCACGTCTATCCCGGTCTTTTCTGCCGGGCTTATAAACCTCAACTAATATATGAGTAGTCATGTATTAATTGAGGAGATAATAGTTATACCGCTTTTTTCAAAAGCATAGTTTTTATATGACCAATTGCTTTTGTTGGGTTTAACCCTTTAGGACATACACTTACACAATTCATTATGCCATGGCAACGAAAAACACTGAAAGCATCATCTAAATTAGACAAACGTTCATTTGTCGCTGTATCACGACTATCAATTAACCAACGGTATGCTGCAAGTAGACCTGCTGGTCCGATGAATTTATCTGGGTTCCACCAGAATGATGGGCATGATGTTGTACAACATGCGCACATAATACATTCATACAAGCCATCTAAATGCTCGCGCTCTTCTGGAGACTGTAAGTTCTCTCTTGAGGGAGGGGTAGCACCATCATCAATTAAGAATGGTTTCACCTTCTCATAGTTCTCATAGAACTGCGCCATATCGACAATAAGATCACGAACAACAGGAAGTCCTGGTAACGGGCGAATAATAAGATCACCGCTACCAATCAAATCCGATAATGGCGTAACACAAGCCAAGCCATTTTTACCGTTCATGTTCAAACCATCAGAACCACATACACCTTCACGGCATGAACGACGGAATGATAAAGTAGGATCTTGCTCTTTAAGTAGGATAAGTGCATCAAGCACCATCATATCTGAGCCTTCTTCTACTTCTAACGTATACGCCTTCATATGAGGAGCATTATCTACATCTGGGTTATAACGGTAGATTGAAAAATTTAATTTCATCTTTCTTCCCTCTCTTAATACGTACGCGCTTTAGGCGGAAATGCTTCACGATGGATAGGTTCCATGTTTACACCACGCTTAGTCATTGATTCTGTCTCAGGGTTGTATACTGAGTGGCATAACCAATTTGCATCATCACGCTCAGGGAAGTCGAAACGAGCATGCGCACCACGACTTTCAGTACGGTAGTTAGCCGCTACTGCCGTTGCAAACGCTGTTTCCATTAAGTTTTCTAATTCTAAACACTCAATACGCTGCGTATTAAACTCTGTTGATTTATCTGCAAGATACGCATTTTTAAGACGTTCACGAATCACTTTTAGTTCTTCAAGCCCTTTTGCCATTGCATCACCTTCACGGAATACCGAGAAGTTATTTTGCATACATTGCTGTAAGTCTTTACGTATTTGAACTGGATCTTCACCGCCTGTACTATTTTCCCAGCGATTGTAACGCTCAAGTGAAGCTTCAATATCTGCATCAGTCGCAGGTTTTGCTTCTGCTTGCTTTTTCAAAGTTTCACCTAAGTGTAGACCAGTTGCACGCCCAAACACGACTAAATCAAGTAATGAGTTACCACCTAAACGGTTTGCCCCATGAACAGATACTGATGCGATTTCACCACAAGCAAATAAACCTTGAATTTCAACATCTGCACCAGAGTCATCTTGTTTAATCGCCTGACCTGAAACTTGTGTTGGTACGCCACCCATCATGTAATGACAAGTTGGAATTACTGGGATTGGTTCTTTTACTGGATCTACGTGAGCAAAAGTACGAGACAACTCACACACACCAGGTAAACGAGATTCAAGCGTTTCTTTACCTAGGTGATCCAATTTAAGTTTAATATGAGGACCCCAAGGACCATCACAGCCACGGCCTTCACGAATTTCAACCATCATTGAACGAGCAACAACGTCACGGCCGGCTAAGTCTTTCGCGTTTGGAGCATAGCGCTCCATGAAGCGCTCACCATCTTTATTTAGTAGATAGCCACCTTCACCACGACAACCTTCCGTTACAAGAACACCAGCCCCTGCGATACCCGTTGGGTGGAACTGCCACATTTCAATATCTTGCATTGGAACGCCAGCACGAATAGCCATACCAACACCATCACCAGTGTTGATGTGTGCATTGGTTGTTGATGCGTAAATACGACCCGCACCACCCGTTGCTAGAATTGTTGCTTTAGATTTGAAATAACATACTTCCCCAGTTTCCATACAAAGAGCAGTACAACCTAAAATTGCACCATCTTCATTTTTAACTAGATCAAGTGCATACCACTCTGAAAAAATCGTCGTTTTATGCTTAATATTCTGTTGGTACAACGTATGAAGAAGAGCGTGACCCGTTCGGTCTGCAGCTGCAGCTGTTCGTGCTGCTTGCTCACCACCAAAGTTTTTAGATTGACCACCAAATGGGCGTTGGTAAATAGTTCCATCATCAAAACGAGAAAAAGGTAAACCCATTTTCTCCAATTCAATTACTGATTCTGGGCCATTTTTACACATGTATTCGATAGCGTCTTGGTCACCGATATAATCAGAACCTTTAACCGTATCATACATGTGCTGTTCCCAATGGTCTTCATGTGCATTACCAAGAGCTACGGTAATTCCGCCTTGTGCGGACACGGTATGAGAACGAGTTGGAAACACTTTTGATAACAAAGCACATGAAAGGCCTTGCTCTGAAATTTGTAATGCAGCTCGCATACCTGCACCACCAGCGCCGATCACCACGGCATCAAATTCTCTAACTGCAATGCTCACTACACACCCCACACAATAATTAAACCAGAGAAGAAATATCCTAATAACACTGAGACTAAACCAAGTTGAAGCAGAGCACGCAACATTACTGGTTTGATATAATCAGTGAGAACTTGCCATAAGCCAATCCATGCATGAATGATGATGGAAAAAAGCGCTAGCAGAGTAAAGACTTTAGTGAACATGCCACCAAAGAAGTTAGTCCATGATAAGTAAGTTAATTCTGGGCCAAATACACAGAAACCAACAATATAAAATGTGTAGAGGGTAAGAATGATCGCACTAGCACGAATTAAAATAAAATCGTGAACACCGTTACGACCAAAGGAAGATACATTAGCTACCATATTAATACTCCTGCTAAAAGAGATAACACTGCTGTAATTGCAAAAGCAACCTTAGCGCTTTGAGTACCTGATTCGAGCTCTTCAAAATGCCCCATATCCATCAATAAATGACGAATACCTACCACAATATGGTAAGCCAGAGCAGTTAGAATTCCCCATAGAATAAAGGTAATAAAAAAGCCATCGACATAATCAGCAGCTTGTTTAAATCCAATAGGCGAGGAAAGCGATAGGTTTAATAACCAAAGCAGTATTCCAACAGAAACAAAAGTAATTACACCACTCACACGATGTAAAATAGAAGCGATAGCCGTTAAGGGAAAACGGATCGTTTGTAGATCTAGATTGACAGGTCTTGACTTTTTAACTTTCACAAGGGGCTCACTCAGCTCCATTGAGCATTTTATTGTTATAGATACCTCTGAGCTATCAAAGCCACTAAATTTAACATTTTAGCAACTTTTCGTGTGAGCAACATCTCTTTGTACTGTCTAATTGTTAATTAAGACTCTATTTATAAGTAGATGAAAATCACGCCAACCCTATATAAAATAAGGGATAGAACAGAAACTCAGCCGCAGTATACGATGTGACACATCTGATTACAAACCTATAAATAATACCTACATCACACCACAGAAAATTAACTTTCTTTTCATTAAAAATATAAACAAGTGCACACATAAGCACACAAAAATTGACATTAGCCCGTGTAATGGGTACAAAGTTGTCACTCTCATATCCGGGATAAAATAAAAATATAACAAAAGGAGAATGTTATGGCAGATAAAAAGGCAACACTTCATATTGAAGGTCAAGCGCCTATAGACATGCCAATCATGGAAGGAACGATTGGGCCTGAAGTGATCGATGTGCGAAAATTAGGAGCAAGTGGTTACTTTACTTTTGACCCTGGTTTTCTTGCCACTGCATCTTGTGAGTCTCAAATAACTTATATCGATGGTGACAAGGGTGTTTTATTACACCGTGGTTTTCCAATTGATCAACTAGCCAACAACGCAGATTACTTAGAAGTCTGTTATATACTTTTGAACGGCCAAGCACCAAGCCGTGAAGAATATGAAGCATTTAAAGAGATAGTCACTCGCCATACTATGGTACATGAACAAATCTCAAGCTTTTTCCATGGATTCCGTCGCGATGCTCATCCGATGGCGGTAATGTGTGGTGTTGTTGGTGCATTAGCCGCTTTTTATCATGACTCATTAGATGTTAGCAATGATGAACACCGTGAAATTGCAGCATTTAGACTACTTTCTAAAATGCCTACCCTTTCGGCAATGTGTTACAAGTACTCTATCGGTCAACCATTTATTTACCCACGTAATGATCTAACTTACGCAGAAAACTTCTTACACATGATGTTTTCAAATCCATGTGAAGAATACGAAGTTAACCCTGTTGTTGCTCGTGCAATGGATAAAATCTTTACTTTACATGCAGATCACGAACAAAACGCATCAACATCAACAGTTCGTTTAGCTGGCTCTTCAGGTGCCAATCCATTCGCTTGTATTGCTGCTGGTATTGCTTCCTTATGGGGCCCTGCTCATGGTGGTGCAAATGAAGCATGTTTACGTATGCTTGAAGAGATTGGTTCAGTAGATAATATTGATGAATACGTGGCAAAAGCAAAAGACAAAGAAGACCCGTTCCGTCTAATGGGCTTTGGTCATCGTGTTTACAAAAATTATGACCCACGCGCGACCGTAATGCGTGAAGCTTGTCATGAAGTATTACAAGAGTTAAACATTAAAGACCCACTACTTGATGTAGCAATGGAACTTGAACGAATTGCGCTTTCTGATGAATACTTTGTTTCTAAGAAGCTGTATCCAAACGTAGATTTTTACTCAGGTATTATCTTAAAAGCGATTGGTATTCCTGTGTCTATGTTTACCGTTATCTTCGCACTGTCTCGTACTGTTGGTTGGATTGCACACTGGAGCGAAATGCACAGTGATCCAAATAACCGTATCGGTCGTCCGCGTCAACTTTACACTGGTGAAGAGCTTCGTGAATTTAAACCACTTCATGAGCGTGAATAGTTTAGATCTTAAATTCAGAATCGAATTTAAATCATTAGACTTATAAGCAAAAAAGGTTGATGTATTAGCATCAACCTTTTTTATTATTCAATAATAGAAACTATACTGGATTATCAATATCAATAAACTCCACATCAAAACCGTGCTCTTTCGCTAACCATTCACCCAGAGCCTTAACACCATAGCGCTCGGTCGCATGATGACCAGCGGCAAAATAGTGAATACCTAATTCACGCGCGATATACGTCGTTCTTTCAGATACCTCACCAGAAATAAACGCATCAATTCCTTGTTGTGCAGCTAACTCAATGTAATCTTGTCCACCACCAGAACACCAGGCCACCGTTTTTATCTCTTTATCAACATCAGGTGTTATATGTAGAGGAGCTCTGCTCAATACTTGATGAATTCGCTCACCTAACTCTTCGCCAGATAACGCAGCTTCAAACTCTCCTTTCATTGCAATAGATTGAGGCGTTGCTTCTAATCCTTCCACATTTGAAATAGAGAATAAACGGGCTAATTCTGCATTGTTACCTAATGTAGGATGAATATCTAAAGGGAGGTGGTATGCAAACAAATTAATATCATTTTTAATTAAAGAGCGGATACGATTACCCTTCATTCCTTTAATTGATTCACTTTCACCCTTCCAAAAATAACCATGGTGAACGAGCAAAGCATCTGCATTCTTTTCAATAGCCACATCAATCAATGCTTGCGAAGCAGTTACACCTGTAATGATTTTTTTGACTTCATATTTACCCTCAATTTGTAATCCATTTGGGCAATAATCTTTAATTAATTGAGGTTTAAGCTCTTTATTTAATAGCAGTTCTAGCTGAAAATGATTCATTATCATACCTATTTATTTTCGTATACCCATCTAATGTAAGTAAATTACGCAGGAAAAGTGGTCTAATACTTATTTGGATTGATATTAAATGCTGACAGTAATAAAAAAGCAGCGACATGCGCTGCTTTTTATAAAGACTTAACTGGTTTTAAATTACAAACCTGCGTCTTTAAATACGTGACTTACAATCTCTTGAGCTTCTTGCTCAATCAATGCTAAATGATCAGCACCTTTAAAGCTTTCACAGTAAATCTTGTAGATTTCTTCTGTTCCTGATGGGCGAGCAGCAAACCAACCGTTCGCTGTTGTTACTTTTAGACCACCAATAGCTGCACCATTACCTGGAGCATGCGTTAAACGCGCAGTGATCTCATCGCCAGCAAGTGTTGTTGCTGAAACCATTTCAGGAGATAATTTACTTAAGACTGCTTTTTGAGCTTTATTTGCAACAGCTTGAATACGGTTATAACTTGATTCACCATGCTGAGCAGCTAGCTTGTTGTAGTATTCTTGAGGGTTCATACCTGTAGTCGCTGTAATTTCAGCCGCAAGTAGACACAAAAGAATACCATCTTTATCAGTTGACCAAGGTGTCCCATCAAAACGTAAGAAAGAAGCACCGGCACTCTCTTCACCACCAAAGCCTAAACTGCCATTATAAAGTCCATCAACAAACCATTTAAAGCCAACAGGAACTTCACATAACTCACGGCCTAAATCAGCAACCACTTTATCAATAATCGCTGAAGATACTAGCGTTTTACCTACAGCAACCTCTGGCTTCCAATCAGGACGATTACGATATAAATAATCAATACATACTGCTAGATAATGATTTGGATTCATTAAACCTGATGGTGTAACAATACCATGACGATCATAATCAGGATCATTACCAAACGCTAAATCATAATCATCTTTTAATGATAATAAGCCAGCCATTGCATAAGGAGAAGAACAATCCATACGAACCACGCCATCTTTATCTAATGACATAAATTGAAATGATGGATCAATCGCTTCACTAACAAGAGTAAGATCAAGCTCAAACTCTTGACCAATTTGGCGCCAATACTCGATGCCAGAACCACCTAATGGATCAACACCTAATTTTAAATTTGCTTTTTGAATCGCTTCAATATTGATTACATTTTTCAGATCATCAATATATGGCTTTACTAAATCCACTTGCTTAACCAGCTCTGACTTCATTGCTTCATCAATAGCAACGCGCTTCACACCACTTAACTCATTAGCAATATAAGCATTAGCTTGATCTTCAATAGCTGTTGTTAATTCACCTTCCGCAGGTCCACCGTGTGTCGGATTATATTTGATCCCGCCATCTTGAGGAGGATTATGCGAAGGAGTGATAACAATACCATCAGCTTTATCATCAAATTTAACGTTATGCGTTAAAATTGCATGAGAAATGCCTGGCGTTGGTGTATAGCCATTATTATCTTGGATAATGACTTCAACACCATTTGCAACTAACACTTCAATGGTTGAAATGAAAGCAGGTTCAGATAACGCATGCGTATCCTTCCCTAAGAAAAGCGGACCTGTTACTCCGTTCTCTTTTCGAACATCGGCAACAGCCTGAGCAATAGCCCAAATATGATGCTGATTAAACGTTGCTTTATCTGCTGTACCACGGTGACCTGAAGTACCAAATTGCACTTTTTGATCTAGGTTAGAAGCATCTGGTTCTAACAAAAAATAGTTAGAAACTAATGCAGGGATATTATGTAGGTCTTCTTGCTGAGCTTTTTGCCCTGCGCGAGGATGTATAGCCATTTGACGATTCCTTGTGACAAATTATTATTTGAGTAATGGCTCAAAGGAAATTAAATTGCCGCGCACACTTTTTCAATTAAATCATGATGGAAGCCCATACGCTCCATCAATAAGTCAACCATATGGCGCTTGCGATTAGTATTTGTATTAGTGATAACCCAAAATGGGGTGCCGTTAATTTCACGAGGCTTAGTTGTTTTACCACTTGCAATCAATGTCTCTTGATTGTCTGCAAAATAAACTCGAGTTCTGCCTTTTACTTCAGTTGCTTCTGAAAAAGCTTTTGAGTCAATTTTATATAATTCTGATAGCACGGTTAGAAAGCGATCAATCGCTTTATCTAATGCTGAAAATTCATCAGAGATTAATAAGGTACGTACCGCTTTAACACGATCTACTGATGCCTCTTTACCCGCATCTTTACTGACTATAATGCCTTTTTTCTGTACTTCAACAGGTGCAGAAATAGCAAGGTCTGAAGGTGATGGCTGCAATAAGAGACGACGTAAAATATCAGAGGCACTTTCACCGATGTGTTGAGTTTGACTCGCAATAAAGCGGTATAGTTCTTCGTCTACTTCAATTGTCTTCATTATATGGTTCGTATTCTATAATCTATTTATGAAGGCACGATTATACCTTGTATAATCGTGATACTCTACGACAAACCTATCACAAAAAAGAAAAATGAAGCAGCTTAACTATAAAGAACAAGGAAATGGGGATCCTTTGATCCTTATTCATGGCTTATTTGGCAATTTAGATAATCTCGGGTTGCTTGCACGACAACTTGAAAGTGATTATCGAGTGATCAGTATTGATCTCCGTAATCATGGCCTTTCATTTCATTCTGATGATCATACTTATCAGTCATTATCTTCTGATGTAATCAGCTTACTTGATCATCTCAGCATTTCATCTGCGCATATTATAGGTCACTCTATGGGTGGAAAAGTTGCGATGGCCCTTGCTGACCAAAAAGCTGACTTAATTAAATCCTTAATTGTATTAGATATGGCACCTGTTGCTTACCCAGAACGAAAGCATGATGCTGTCTTTGCTGGGCTTCAGCATATTATAGATACTCCACCAACAACCCGAAAAGAAGCAGATCAATTACTTGCAACTTCAATTACTGATCCAGGTGTACGTCAATTTTTAAGCAAATCATTATATAAAGACGATAAATTTCTTTCATTACGTTTTAATGTCACTGCATTACTTAACAATTATCATCATATTATCGGTTGGAAGCACATTAGCCCTTTTCAGGGAGATGTCTTATTCATAAAAGGCGAAAATTCTGACTATATTCAACCTGCATACCAACAAGAAATCATGGCTCAATTTCCAAAAGCTAAGGCACATATTGTCAGTGGTACTGGTCATTGGCTGCATGCAGAAAAGCCAGAAACCATTTATCGAGTCATAAATCGATTTCTAGTAAAAGCTGGTAATAGATAATCCATACCAACAAGGTCAAAGCTATGATATAGTTTTGCCAAATTATTCGATCAGATTTAGGTCGCTTACTTAAGATAAAGGGTGATTCATGCTGTATGAACATTTTGATCTCATTGAATCTATTGGATTAGATTTACTGTTTGCCTCGATATTTTTCTTTATCGGCATGGCTATTAAAGATGTATTAAAACAAGCGAATGTCCCCCCTTTTGGCCGAAAAATTGTTTGGCTAGTTCTCTTTTTAGGCTGTACAGGCTTTATTGCAAAAGGGATTATTCAGCTAAGCTGGGAAGGCTCTGGTCTAGGTTAAGTTACTGATCTAATAACATCTATTTTTAATTAATACAGACAAATACAGGTATTCATCATATGGCAAGTGTAGGACTCTTCTTTGGTAGCGACACAGGTAATACTGAAGCTGTTGGCAAGATGATTCAAAAACAGCTTGGGAAAAAGCTAGTTCACGTTCAAGACATAGCAAAAAGCAGCAAAGAAGATATTGATAACTTCGATCTTCTACTTCTGGGTATCCCTACATGGTACTACGGTGAAGCTCAATGTGATTGGGATGATTTCTTTCCTGAATTAGAAGGCATTGATTTCTCAACTAAACTTGTTGCTATTTTTGGCTGTGGTGATCAAGAAGATTACGCTGAATACTTCTGTGATGCTATGGGTAACATCCGTGACATCGTTGAAGCAAAAGGCGGCACTGTAATTGGTTACTGGCCAACTGAAGGCTATGAATTTGAAGCATCTAAAGCCCTAGTTGATGAAGATAATTTTGTAGGTCTTTGTATTGATGAAGATCGTCAACCAGAGCTTACTGAAGAGCGTGTAACTGCATGGGTTAAACAAATCCATGAAGAAATGTGTCTTGCAGAATTAGAAGACTAATTCTCATTATGATGCTCTCTTCTTACTTTTATAATTAAGAAAGTAGAGAGCATTATCTAAACTCTGGTTTTTTCCTCACATATAAAGTTCTATTTACTCGCGCTACTACCTTTCCTTTTTTATCATAGATACACACTTCAAATTTCGGAAAGCATTTTTCTCCACTCTCAGTCAACTGCTTAATTTCTTCAATTTTCTCATTTGAGATCAAAAAATGTGCATTCAAATCACTGGTACCTGGTGAAATAAAATCTATTTCAGACTGCTTATCCCACACGAAGTACTCTTCTCTTAGTATCCCCATTAACATTAACGAAAACACGGGATCTGTCATAGAAAAAATACTCCCTCCATACTGGCTTCTATTTGCATTACGATTCCAAAAGCGATCTTTTAATATCACTCGTACTTCTTGAAAATCAGGCGCAATAGTTTGGATAGATATCCCTGCGCCCCAAAACGGTGGCCAAATATTCAATGCCCTTCTTACGATTTTTGGGGTAAAGTACTTATACATATTTATCATCCTTGATTCTGGTCTGACCTCATCATAATAGTTTTATTAACAAAAGATCAACATCTATTTTTTTGTAAGAGATCGTACAGATAAGGTATCAACTGGATTGAATGTTCCCTATAATTAACTTATTAAAACTGCACAAAAAATCGATGCAGAATGTCAATACAGGAAAAGTCGATGTCAGATAACAACCAAGCACTAAAAAAAGCCGGTTTAAAGGTTACTCTTCCACGCCTGAAGATTTTAGAAGTGCTTCAACAACCAGATTGCCAACACATCAGTGCAGAAGATTTATATAAAAAATTAATAGATATTGGCGAAGAGATTGGTCTTGCTACTGTATATCGCGTATTAAACCAATTTGATGATGCAGGTATTGTGACTCGTCATCACTTTGAAGGCGGAAAATCTGTATTTGAATTAGCAACTCAGCATCACCATGACCATTTAGTTTGCTTAGATTGCGGTAAAGTGATCGAATTCTCTGATGATATCATTGAAGATCGTCAAACAGAAATTGCTCAAAAATATAATGTACGATTGACAAACCACAGTTTATATCTATACGGTCACTGTATTACTGGTGACTGCGTTGATAATAATGAAGCTCATAACAGTTAATCGTCCAATGTAACAAATAGTAGTCATAAAAAAACCAGCATTTCTGCTGGTTTTTTATTATTTGTTACTTAGTTAAGGTTAACCTTCCCAAGTATCACGTAAGCCTACTGTACGGTTGAAAACAAGAGCCTCTGGTGTAGAGTCTTTATTGTCAATACAGAAGTAACCAGTACGCTCAAACTGATAGCCAGCTTCTGCTTCTGCTGTTGCTAAGCTTAGTTCTACAAAACCATTCTTAGTAATCAATGACTCTGGATTAATGCTTTCTGAGAAATCTTCCAAAGCTGCAGGGTTTGGCACGTTGAATAAACGATCGTATAAACGGATTTCAGCAGGAATGGCTTTCTCTGCTGATACCCAATGAATAACGCCCTTCACTTTACGACCATCTGCTGGGTTTTTACCTAGTGTTTCTGCATCATAGCTACAGAAGATAGTGGTAATGTTACCAGCTTCGTCTTTTTCAATGCGGTTAGCTTGAATAACATAAGCACCACGTAGACGAACTTCTTTACCAAGAACCAAACGTTTATATTTTTTATTTGCTTCTTCACGGAAGTCATCTTGCTCAATGTACACTTCACGAGTGAATGGTACATCACGCTTGCCCATTTCAGGTTTGTTAGGATGATTAGCAACGCTAAGTGTCTCAACTTTACCTTCTTCGTAGTTTTCAATTACGATTTTAACAGGCTCAAGAACTGCCATTGCACGAGGTGCATTTTCATTCAAGTCATCACGAATACAAGATTCTAGTGAACCAAATTCGATCATATTTTCTTGCTTAGTTACACCAATACGCTTACAGAATTCACGAATAGATGCTGCTGTAAAACCACGACGACGTAAACCAGAAACAGTAGGCATACGTGGATCGTCCCAACCATTTACTAATTTTTCAGTCACTAGTTCATTCAGCTTACGCTTAGACATGATCGTGTATTCTAAGTTTAGACGGCTAAACTCATACTGATGTGGTTGGCAATCAATCGTAATATTTTCTAAGACCCAATCGTATAAACGACGGTTATCTTGAAATTCTAATGTACAAATTGAGTGTGTAATGCCTTCAAGTGCATCCGAAATACAATGAGTAAAATCGTACATTGGATAGATACACCACTTATCACCTGTTTGATGATGAGTTGCGAAGCGAATACGATAAATTACTGGATCGCGCATTACGATAAAAGAAGAAGCCATATCGATCTTTGCACGTAAACAGATCGTTCCTTCTTTAAATTTACCATCACGCATTTGCTCAAATAGAGCAAGGTTATCTTCCACACTACGATCACGGTATGGGCTGTTTTTACCTGGCTCTTTAAGTGAACCACGGTACTCACGCATTTGTTCAGACGTTAACTCATCAACATAAGCTAGGCCTTTTTCAATTAGCTCTACAGCGTAACCATACAGTTTATCAAAGTAGTTTGAAGAATAATGAATATCACCACTCCAATCAAAGCCTAACCATTTAACATCATTTTTGATCGACTCAACGTATTCAATGTCTTCTTTTTCAGGGTTAGTATCATCAAAACGTAGATTACACTGTCCCTGGTAATCTTGAGCAATACCAAAGTTTAAACAGATAGATTTTGCGTGTCCGATATGCAGATAACCGTTCGGCTCTGGCGGGAAACGAGTATGGACACTGGAATGTTTACCTGACTTTAGGTCTTCATCAATAATTTGACGGATAAAGTTGGTAGGACGAGTTTCAGTTTCACTCATCTAAAGCACCTCATTGGTATTAGTAATTGCAAAAAGAACAGATTGTTCATAATAGCCCTATGATCCACAATTATGCGCCAATACTCAATATATAGAATCAAATAGTTGCTTTATTTACATAAAAAAAGCCGCTCTAAAGAGAGCGGCTTAGTCATTTGAGTTAATTTACTCAATAATTATGGTAATGCAACTGCTGTTAGGTCTTCAGAAGCTGGGATTTTTTTCATTTCGCCAGCTACGATTTCAGCAAGAGGACCAAGGATAACTTGAACATTGTTTGAACCAAGTTTCACTACACCCATTGCACCTAGTGCTTTCAGTTGCTTCTCGCTGATTACGCTAGTGTCTTTAAGAGTTAAGCGTAGACGAGTAATACAAGCATCAATGTTTTCTAGGTTATCGTGACCACCTAGAGCTTTAAGGTATTGCTTAGCTAGTTCACCAGTTTCTTTAGAACCACGAACTGAACTTTCTTCTTCATCGTCGTCTTCACGGCCTGGAGTCTTAAGATTGAACTTAACGATTACAGCACGGAAGATGAAGTAGTAGATTGCGAAGAATACGATACCTTGGATAATTAGCATGTACCAGTTAACAGCTAGTGGGTTACGAGTAGAAAGAACCATATCTACTAGACCTGCTGAGAAACCGAAACCTGCAATCCACTGCATTGAAGCTGCGATGAATACTGAGATACCTGTTAATGCTGCGTGAACTACGTATAGTGCAGGAGCAAGGAACATGAATGAGAATTCAAGTGGTTCAGTAACACCAGTGAAGAACGATGCGAAACCTGCGGCAATCATGATTGATGCTACTTTTTCTTTGTTCTCAACTTTAGCTGTGTGGTAGATAGCTAGTGCTGCACCTGGTAGACCAAACATCATGATTGGGAAGAAACCAGCTTGGTACATACCTGTAACACCTACAGTTGCAGTACCTTCAGCGATAGACTTAGCGCCACCTAGGAAGTTAGGGATGTCGTTAATACCAGCAACGTCGAACCAGAACACTGAGTTAAGTGCATGGTGAAGACCTACAGGGATAAGTAGACGGTTAAAGAATGCATAGATACCAGCACCCGCAGAACCCATACCTTGGATCGATTCACCAAAATGTACAAGGCCACCGTAGATTGCAGGCCATACGTACATTAGTACGAATGCAATTAAGATACCTGCAAAAGAAGTTAAGATAGGTACAAGACGCTTACCTGAGAAGAATGCAAGAGCTTTATGCAGTTCAACAGCAGAGAAACGGTTGTAGATCTCAGCAGATACGATACCAACTAGGATACCAACAAATTGGTTATTGATTTTACCAAATGCAGCAGGAACTGCAGAAGGGTCAATACCTTGAATTTGAGCGACTGCACCAGGTGCAAGAAGTGTTGTTACAACAAGGAAACCAACAAAACCAGAAAGTGCTGCTGCACCATCTTTATCTTTAGACATACCATAAGCAACACCAACTGCGAACAGTACTGACATGTTATCGATGATAGCCGCACCAGCTTTAATTAAAAACGCTGCTAGTGCATTGTTGCCGCCCCAAGCCACTGGGTCAATCCAGTAACCAATACCCATTAAAATTGCTGCTGCAGGTAGTGTAGCAACTGGTACCATCAGTGCTTTACCTACTTTTTGAAAATATCCTAAAATATTCACCTTTAGATTCCCCCTATAAGGATTTTAGATTTTTTTGAATAACGTAATTTCGTTCACTAAAAACTTATTTCGCTACTCGTTATTAACTAGGCCAAGTGTAAGGGATTAATTTCGCCCCGCAAATTAAAAGCGAGGTAATTGTGATCATTATCACCTGCAGAGGCAATATTTAGGGGTTTTTGCTAGCGAGATCATAAAACTTATTTTATCATTCGAAAGAATAGAGCATCAGGAATAATATTTGGTGAATGCATCACCTAAATTTGTCATTACTGAACGAAACATTTAAATAATTGAGTGTACCGCTCAGTAAGCAGTTCTATTTTCACTTGCTTAAAAATTTCAACAAAAAATTAATATTTTTTTGTACTATAAATTATAATTAAAGGATTCAATCTATGTATGCGCTAACTAACTGTAAGGTTTATACTGGTACCGATGTTCTTGTGGATCATTCAGTCATCATAAATGGAGCAGAAATTGGCACTATCTGCCCTAACTCTGAATTACCTCAAGATATTGAATTAAAAGATTTAAAAGGTGCAATCTTAAGTCCAGGCTTTATTGACCTACAATTAAATGGTTGTGGTGGCGTGATGCTGAATGATGAAATCACAGCAGAAACAATGCAAATCATGCATGAAGCTAACCTTAAGTCTGGTTGTACTAGCTTCTTGCCTACGTTAATCACCTCTTCTGATGAAGATATGCGCGCTTCAATCGAAGCTGCTCGTGAATACCACAACAAATACCAAAACCAATCACTAGGTCTACATCTTGAAGGCCCATACTTAAATGTGATGAAAAAAGGCATTCACAGTGTTGATCATATCCGTAACTCTGATTCAGATATGATTCAACTGATGTGTGATAACGCTGATTTAATTGCTAAAGTAACACTCGCTCCAGAACTAAATGATCCAGAGCACATTGAACGCCTATACAAAGCAGGAATTGTTGTATCTATCGGCCACACTAACGCAACTTATGCTGAAGCTCGCCAAGGTTTTGAATCAGGTATCACTTTTGCTACTCACCTGTTTAACGCTATGACACCTATGGTTGGCCGTGAACCAGGTGTTGTTGGTGCTATCTACGATACTCCAGATGTCTATGCTGGCATCATTGCTGATGGCTTCCACGTTGACTACGCAAACATCCGTATTGCGCATAAAATAAAGAAAGAAAAGCTAGTATTAGTGACCGATGCCACAGCTCCTGCAGGTGCTGACATGGAATACTTTATTTTTGTTGGTAAGAAAGTATATTACAAGGATGGTAAATGTGTTGATGAAAATGGCACATTAGGCGGCTCAGCTCTGACTATGATTGAAGCAGTTCAGAATACAGTTGAGCACGTTGGAATCGCTTTAGACGAAGCACTACGTATGGCTACGCTATATCCTGCTCAAGCAATGGGTGTAGATAACAAACTTGGCCGTATTAAGAAAGGCATGGTAGCTAACCTTGCTATTTTTGATCGTGACTTCAATGTAAAAGCGACTGTTGTTAACGGACAATACGAGCAAAGTTAATATGACTGACGGACAAATTGGTAATGTAGATCTAGTAAAACAGTTAAACAGTGCGGCTGTTTATCGTTTAATCGACCAAAAAGGACCGATTTCTCGAATTCAAATCGCCGATGTTAGTCAGCTTGCCCCGGCAAGTGTTACCAAAATAACCCGTCAATTGTTAGAGCGCGGCTTAATAAAAGAAGTCGCGCAACAAGCATCAACTGGTGGTCGAAGAGCAATATCCTTGACTACTGAAACGGATCCTTTTCACTCTATTGCAGTTCGATTAGGCAGAGATTATATCCAATTAAGCCTTTTTGATCTTTCCACAAAAGAATTAGCTTCTGAGTATCACGAGTTCAATTATTCTCATCAACAAGAATTATTGGATGGATTAAGTCAATTAATTCAACTTTTCATTACTCGAAATAAAGATACCATTAAGCAACTAATTGCAATTGGCATTACCCTCCCAGGTTTAGTAAACCCTGAAACTGGGGTTGTTGAATATATGCCAAATACTGATATCGATAAACTAGCATTAGCAGATGTAATTAAAGAAACCTTTAATACACAATGTTTTGTCGGTAACGACGTTCGAGGTTTAGCTCTTGCTGAGCATTACTTTGGTGCATCAAAAGATTGTTATGATTCTATTTTAGTTAGCGTTCACCGTGGTACTGGTGCTGGTATTATTGTTAATGGCAAAGTTTTTCTTGGTCATAACCGCAATGTAGGTGAAATTGGTCATATCCAAATAGATCCTATTGGGGATAAATGCCAATGTGGGAACTTTGGTTGCTTAGAAACAGTTGCTGCTAACCCTGCGATTATCGCGAGAGTGAATAGCTTACTGCAACAGGGCTACCCTTCTAGCCTTTCTAAAGTAAATGATATTTGTATGGCTGATATTTGTCACGCCGCAAACCATGGAGATGAATTAGCAACGCAGACATTACTACGTGTTGGTAATCAACTTGGTAAAGCCATTGCAATGACAATTAACTTGTTTAATCCTCAAAAGATTATTATCTCAGGAGCAATAACTCAATCTGATAAAATCCTATTTGCAGCTATTCGTAATTGTATTAAAAATCAATCATTAACGGCTTTCCATAAAGATCTTCCTATTGTAGCTTCAGAGCTTCATGATCAACCAACCATTGGTGCGTTCTCTATGGTTAAACGAGCAATGCTTAATGGCGTATTGTTACAAAAATTACTTGATGAATAATCACGATTAAGTTTCAACGTGTTATCCTAAGGGCTGCTTTTGCAGCTCTTTTTTTTGATTACTTTCAGGGAAGTACAGTATATGGAGTTACTCTTTATCATTGCAGCGTTTGTGATGGGTTTTATTGCATTAAAAATAAATTTACCACCATTAGTCGGTTTTTTACTCGCTGGGTTTGGTTTACATGCCCTTGGTTTCCAATCTAATGATGCTTTATCTACCTTTGCTGATCTTGGTGTTACCCTTCTTCTCTTCTCTATCGGTTTAAAGTTAGATGTAAAAACTCTACTTGCTAAAGAAATTTGGTTAGGTGCTACGTTACATAACTTATTCTCAACGCTGTTTTTTACCTTTGCGCTTCTTGGTCTCAAATATCTTGGGATCACAATGCTTGCAGATATAGACATAACGCAACTTGTCTTATTTGGCTTTGCTCTCTCTTTTTCTAGTACAGTCTTTGCAGTAAAAGCATTACAAGAAAAAGGAGAAATGAACGCTACATACGGTACGTTAGCTATTGGTATTCTTGTTATGCAAGATATCTTTGCTGTTGTATTTTTAACTGTATCAACAGGAAAGATCCCTGAAATCACTGCATTAGCTTTATTTGCCCTACCATTCTTTAGACCTTTATTTTTCAAATTATTAGACTGGGCAGGCCACGGCGAAATGCTGGTGCTTTATGGTATATTTTTAGCGCTTGTAGCAGGAGCAGGAACCTTTGAATTAGTAGGAATGAAGCCAGATCTTGGGGCTCTTATTTTAGGGATGCTATTAGCGAGTCACTCCAAAGCCTCTGAGTTATCCAAATCTCTTTTCAATTTAAAAGAAATATTGCTAATTTGTTTTTTCTTAAATATAGGATTATCAGCAGCCCCAACTCTATCAGGCTTAGGCTTAGCTCTTATACTTATTCTCTTACTGCCAATTAAAGGGCTTTTATATTTTATTATTATTAATAAATTCAAGTTCCGTGTACGAACTTCTCTTCTCGCCTCCCTCACTCTGTTTAATTATAGTGAGTTTGGGTTAATTGTTGGGGGGTTAGCATTTAAGATGGGCTGGCTACCTGCTGATACTTTAGTCGCCATCGCCATTGCTGTTTCGATTTCCTTTATTATCTCAGCTCCGTTAAATAATTTTGGCCATACCATTTATCAACGCTCTCGTCATTGGTTAAAAGAACATACTGCAGAGCGTTTAAACCCAATGGATAAATTAATTAACCCTGGACGAGCTCAAATATTGATCCTTGGTATGGGTCGCATAGGTAGTGGTGCTTATGATGAATTAAAAGAAAAGTATGGCGATATAATTTTAGGTATCGAACTACGTGAAGAGTCAGCAAAACATCATCAAGATTTAGGTCGAAATGTTATTTCAGGTGATGCCACCGACCCCGATTTTTGGGAACGTATTCTATCAACCTCTCATGTAAAGCTAGTTTTATTGGCAATGCCAAACCATCAAGGTAACCAGTTTGCCTTAGAGCAACTCCAATCACGCAATTATCAAGGGCAAACCGCTGCAATTGCAGCTTATAATGATCAAATTGATGGATTACTTGAACAAGGTGTAGATGCAGCATTTAATATTTATCATGAAGCTGGTAGTGGTTTTGCACGACATGTAAGCGAACAATTGAATCCACAATTTAATCAACAAAAAGAATATATGAAGTATTAATTCTTTGGTTAATGACACTCTTCTACCGAAATCAGATTAGAACTTAATTAAAGTCTAATCTGATTTTTCATTTATATTCCCTCAGTTTTCATTCTTTTTGTTCAAAAAAACTCCTGTAACTAAAGATTCATAACCAAAATGGCAAAAATATTAAATATTTTCCAATTAGGTTGCCTATTTGTAATTTTATTTGTATTTCTTGGTTGCTTTTTTTAGCGATCGTGGCAAATTGTAGTTAAGACAATAATTTATGATAAAAATTAAGAAGAGATTAGAGGGAACTTATGTGCTCAATTTTTGGAATACTAGATATAAAGACTGATCCTGCACCACTTCGTACAAGCGCACTTGAAATGTCAAAGAAACTTCGTCATCGTGGCCCTGATTGGTCTGGTATTTACTCATCAGATAAAGCAATTTTAGCGCATGAACGTCTGGCTATTGTGGGTGTTAACAGTGGCGCTCAACCTCTTTATAGCGAAGATAATAAACACATCTTAGCTGTTAATGGTGAAATTTATAACCATAAAGAATTACGCGAAAAATACTCAGACGATTACGCTTTCCAAACAGACTCTGATTGTGAAGTTATTTTAGCTCTGTATCGCGAGAAAGGGGCTGACTTATTAGAAGACTTAAACGGTATTTTTGCATTTGTTCTTTATGATGAAGAAAAAGATGAATATCTAGTAGGTCGTGATCATATCGGTATTATTCCTATGTATCACGGGTATGACGAGCATGGTAACTATTATGTTGCCTCTGAAATGAAAGCTTTGGTTCCAGTTTGCAAATCAATCAGCGAATTTCCTCCTGGCCACTTCTACTCATCAAAAGATGCAGAGCCAACACGTTATTATGTGCGTGACTGGATGGAATATGATGCAGTTAAAGATAATCCGACAAGTAAAGAAGAACTTAAACAAGCATTAGAAGACGCGGTTAAACGTCAATTGATGACTGATGTTCCTTATGGCGTACTTTTATCTGGTGGACTTGATTCATCAATTACCTCAGCGGTTGCTAAGAAATTTGCTGCTATGCGTATTGAAGATAACGAAGAATCCCAAGCATGGTGGCCTCAGCTTCATTCATTTGCAGTAGGATTAGAAGGTGCCCCTGATCTAAAAGCCGCTCGAGAAGTTGCAGACCAAATAGGCACTGTCCATCATGAAATGACTTATACGATTCAAGAAGGTCTTGATGCTATCCGTGATGTTATTTATCACATCGAGACTTATGACGTAACCACTATTCGTGCTTCTACACCAATGTACTTATTGGGTCGTAAGATCAAAGCGATGGGCATTAAAATGGTCCTTTCTGGTGAAGGCGCTGATGAAATATTTGGCGGTTACCTATACTTCCATAAAGCACCAAACAAAAAAGAATTTCATGAAGAAACGGTTCGTAAGTTACTTGCTCTAAACATGTTTGATTGTGCTCGTGCTAACAAATCACTTGCTGCTTGGGGTGTTGAAGGCCGTGTACCTTTCCTAGATAAAGAGTTTATCGATATTGCTATGCGCTTAAACCCACAAGATAAAATGTGTGGCAACGGTAAAATGGAAAAACACATTCTTCGTGAATGTTTTGAAGATGATTTACCACCAGCGATTGCTTGGAGACAAAAAGAGCAATTCTCAGATGGTGTAGGTTATAGCTGGATTGATACCTTACGAGAAACGGCTGAAGCGAAAGTAACAGATCAACAAATGGAATCAGCTAAATTCCGCTTCCCTTACAATACGCCGGTAACAAAAGAAGGTTATGTATATCGTGAAATTTTTGAAGAGCTATTTCCTCTTGAAGATGCCGCTAAATGTGTTCCTGGAGGCCCTTCTGTAGCGTGTTCTTCAGCAAAAGCAATTGAGTGGGATGAATCATTCCAAAACTGTGTTGATCCATCAGGTCGAGCTGTACAAGCCGTTCATAATGAAGCCTATGATTAACTAATATTTGTTATTTAATTCTTAAAAAGCGCCGAAAGGCGCTTTTTAACGATCTAATCAATGGAAGATTCAATTTATACCATTGCCATTAATTAAATGGTCTATTTATTATGCAAAAAAACTTAGAGCAAAGTAAACCTCAGAACAAGCAGTGCTTTGCGAGATACTTAAATGACAAGTCAGTATTCAATAATATTATTATCAATATTAATTTCCACTTCTTGATTGATTAGTGTTATCAATAGAATTGAACGTTGTTCCCCATCAGCTTCCTTATAAATAGCCTTAACCCCAGAATAGGGGCCTTCCTTAATTCCTATTTTTTGTCCAGATTCTGGCAAGCATTCAATAGCTTCTTTGCTATCACTTTCATAAATCATCTTTAAAGAATAAATCAGATCGCCTTGAAGTACTTTTGGTTGAGACCCAAAACGAATGAAGTCGCTAACTCCACGAGTTGACCTTACTGTAGTAAAAGAAGGTCCGATCTTAAAATCAAATCGAACAAATATATAACAAGGAAATAAAGGTTCTTTTACTAAGGTTCTCTTTCCTCGAATTATTTTTTCTATTTCAACTTCTGGATAAAAACATTCGACCTGTTGATTTTCTAAATGTTGTTTTGCTCTCTGCTGCTCTCCACGCTTACAGTAGAGTAGATACCACTCTTTCATTATTTTTATACCTAACTAACCGTTAGAAGATCATAACATGCAATTAGTGGCAAAAATATAATTAGGGAGTTATCTCTAAGCTTTCCTCTTTGTTATAAATGTTAAAGTAACAAAAAAACACCGAAACAAACAAAAGAACCAAAAAAATCAACAAAACAAAAAGTTAACACTGCAATTAAAGTAAATTATCGAAATAAAAACCCATAATAAAACTAAAAAACAACATATTAAAAAAGTATACAATTTAATTATTTCTAAATATTTCAGCTAGTTAATTTGTTAATCAAATCACATAAAATTGTACATCATTGCAGATGTTACATTCGAAGAGTATAAATTTACCAATGAAAAATATTAAAATTTCATTAAAAATGAGTGAATTATGTCAAACAACAACAAATTAATTATGGGGCACCCTAAAGGGCTGTTCTTACTTTTTGGTACTGAGTTATGGGAGCGCTTCTCTTATTATGCAATGAGAGCAATTCTCGTTTTATATTTAACAGACAGAACGATTAATGGTGGCTTAGGCTGGACTGTAAAAGATGCCTTAAGCTTATACGGCACTTATACCGCTTTAATGTACATTACCCCTCTCATTGGGGGTTGGTTAGCTGATAATTACTTAGGTCAACGTAAATCCCTTCTAATTGGGGGAGCCTTAATGGTCGTAGGCCAATTCGTTTTAGCATTACCCCTAGATGTTCTTCCTTTTTCAGTTGAAACTCTATTCTATACAGGACTTGGTTTTCTGATTGCTGGTAATGGTTTATTTAAACCAAATGTATCTACTATGGTTGGTGACTTATATCAAGATGGCGATCATCGTCGTGATGGTGCATTTACCATTTTCTACATGGGAATTAATTTAGGTTCATTATTAGCGGGGGTTGTCTCAGGTTCAGTAACTGGTGTTTGGGGCTGGAAAGCGGGCTTCTTAGTTGCTGGTATTGGGATGATCATTAGCTTAATCATTCAAAGCCTTTTTGCTCAACGATTCTTAGGTGATATAGGAGTTCGACCTGCTGCTCATATTGCAAGAGAAAATGCAGAGGCTGAAGGAAAATCAAACACAGCCTTCACCAAGCAGGAAATAGACCGCTTAAAAGTGGTTATGATCATGGGGTTATTTGTTATTGTCTTTTGGGCCGGTTTTGAACAAGCTGGTGGACTAATGAATGTTTACTCTCAACAATATACTGACCGAATGATCGGTTCTTTTGAAGTACCTGCTGCATGGTTCCAATCATTAAACCCATTTTTCATTATTGTATTTGCTCCTCTCATTGCTATGTTATGGGTTAAATTAGGACCTAAAGAACCTAGCTCACCAGTTAAATTTGCAATGGCTCTATTCTTCTTAGCAATTGGTTTTGTCTGTATGGTAGGAGCAGTACTAGAGCAAGGTGGTGACTTAACGATTAAAACATCAATGTATTGGCTAATTGGGGCTTATTTTTTCCATACCCTAGGTGAGTTATGTTTATCACCAATCGGTTTATCACTAGTAACTAAACTTGCGCCTCTTCGTTTAGCTTCTCTAATGATGGGGACATGGTTTGGTTTCAACGCAATTTCAAACTATATTGCAGGTTTAGTAGGGTCACACGTAGAAAGTCTTGGTGCATTAGATATATTTGCAGGTATTGCCATTACTGCAACTCTTTCAGGTGTATTATTACTAATAATATCAGGTACTCTTATTCATTGGATGCACGGTGCAGAAAAGGCACATTAAGACCAATACTCCATAGTTAAAAATGCTATTAATTATATGATTTAATTGATAATAGATGATTATTGAAATTAGTATCAATTAACTAAAATAAATAAAAGGCAACCTTAGCTAAGGTTGCCTTTATTATATCAGCTATAACTCAATTCTATTTCGATTCTTTTCAAGCAACCTATCCCCTATCCCTTTAACATTGGATAGGTCATCAATAGAAACAAACTTTCCATTTGTATTACGATAATCAACAATCGCTTTTGCTTTTGAGCTACCGATTCCAACCAGTAAGGTTTCAAGCTCTTCAATACCCGCATTATTAATATTAACCGTAATATCAATTCCTTCATGCTTACTAACTTTCTCATCTTTAGCATGAACAAAGCTGGTAGAAAATAAAGCCATTGTAAGAAAAAGTGTACCAATTAATGTTTTTAAATGTGCCATTATCATTCCTTGTTTATTATTTATCAATATGATGATATTTGATACTTCAGAACTACAATCTCTATCAGCCATCAAAAAGAGAATAAATAAACTTAAAGAGAAATCCTATTAATGGATTTCTCCTTTTGATAAAAACACGACGGGCTCCATATAGGAGCCCGTCTATCTTATATATCAATTACAAATAAATTGATTACTGCTCTAGTAAAGGATAACTAATCTCAGAGCTTGCTTTTAGAGTGCTTAATGTTGCAGATAAATCTTGCTGAGTTTGAGTTCTAAGTAGACGTGTTGACACTTGCTCTGCCATTGCACTATTACTTAGTTCTAAAACACTATCAAATGCAACAATAACTTGATTGCCTTGGCGATCTGCTATTTGAGCATAAGTTGGTTTATCTTGCTCTGGTTTTTGCAAACGATATACATCACTTGCTAATTCATCAGCTCGAGTAATAACTCTTGCTTCAGTAAAGCTTAATCCATTATCACTTAAGAAACTCATGTCATCAGCATTTAAAGCTGTAATTGTACCTTGAGCTAATTCTAATGCTTTCTGCTCACCCTTTGATTGAGATAAACGAGCTATCACAGCCTCTTTAACGTCATCTAAAGGTAATACCATTTCATCACGAACATCTTCTACACGAACAACAAGAATATGTTCTGGTGCTATTTCGATAACATCTGAATTCAAACCATCTTCTTTTACTTCTGGGCTGTAAATCGCTTGTAGTACAGCACTATTTGCTAGTACCTCAGGTGCATCAGCTTGAGAGAAAAAATCCGAAGTCGTAATTTTTGCATTAACAACTTCAGCGGCATCATCTAGAGAATCTGGTGATTCAAACGCTTTTTCTGCAAGCTCTGTTTGTAAGCTATAAAACTCATCAGCGGCATGTTCATCCACTAAGAAAGATTTAATCTCAGAACTTACTTCCTCAAGAGGCTTTGTTTTTGGAGCTTCAATACCATCAAGTTGAATAATGTGGTAACCAAATGCAGATTTAACTAAGCCTGAATGATCGCCGATATTAACCAGTTGGAAAGTAGCATCTTCAAACTCAGGATCAATAACACCACGTTCAATCCAACCTAAAGAGCCACCTTCTTTTGCGGTTGGAATATCTTGTGAGTCTTCTTTTGCTACAGTAGCAAAATCTTCACCGGCTTCTAAACGAGCAAGAACAATCTGTGCGTCAGCTTCATCACCTTTGATAAGGATATGACTAACTTCTCGTTTTTCTTGCGTTGAATACTTATCTTGATTTTCTTGGTAATACTCAGTCACTTCTTGCTCTGTAATCGGAGCTTGTGCTTTAAGTGAATCCCCAGATAATTCAATGTAAGCCACTTTAACTTGCTCAGGACGAATAAACTGCTGCTTATTCGCATTGTAGTATTCGGAAACTTCTTCATCTGTAACTGTTGCTGTTTTAGCAAACTCGTTAGTATTCAGGGTAATAGTACGAATTTCACGTTGTTGGGCTTCTAAAGTGCCTTGAGCTTGAACTTCATTACTTAGAGTAAACTCCGTTGATTCAAGAGCAATCATAAGCTGGTTTCGAACTAAATCTTGACGTAAATATTCAGCAAAACTATCTGATGTATAACCAGCACGACGAAGTGAAATATTATAAATCTCTTCATCAAATTTACCGTCTTTTTGGAATTGAGGCATAGATAGAATAGCTTGGCGAATTTGTTTATCACCAACTCTCAATCCTAAATCTTGAGCTTGATTATCTAATAATGCATCATTAACCATACGATCTAGCACAGATTTACGGAACTGTTCAACATAAGCTGGATCACCAAGCAATGTAGCAAAATACTCACCTAATTGTGATTGCATACGATTTCGCTCATTTTGGTAAACTTGCTCAAAGTCATTTCGAGTTATTTCACGTTCGCCAACTTTTGCTGCTAATGGTTGACTTCCGTTGACTAAATAACTGCCTACACCTGCAAATACAAATGAGAAAATAATTAGACCGAGAATGATCTTAACTACGGGGCCTGTAGAGCCCTCTCTAATTCGATCCATCATAATATGTATTAACTCCTAATCACCGAGTGGAATAATTTATTCCTAAGAAAATGTTGTCATTTCTATTGATAGTGACAATTAAAAATAGTTCAACAAAAGAAAAATTTAACAATAAAAAAGCGCATCATGGATGCGCCTATGACTCATAGCTCTAGTCTACTAGCCTTATGCTAGCTTGTGTAGAGTTTTATCTATCTTTCGATTAGTTACACGCATCTTTTAATGCTTTACCTGCTTTAAATGCTGGTACTTTTGCAGCAGAAATCTCAATCGCTTCACCCGTTTTAGGATTACGACCAGTACGTGCAGCTCTTTCACGAACAACAAATGAACCAAAGCCAACAAGTGCAACTTGATCACCACTTTTTAGTGTCTCTGTTACTGTTTCAACTAAAGCATCTAGAGCGCGACCTGCAGCTGCTTTTGAGATGTCTGCACTTTCAGAGATTTGATCAACTAATTGAGATTTATTCACGGTATTCCCCTTTAAATTATTCATTCAATTATATGAATGAAATTCCATATTTAATCCTGTTCTGCGAAGTAGCTATCACAGTAATGTAGGCTAACTTAGCTACATCAATATAAGCTGACAAGCTCTTTTAGCCTGTCAGCCCTGTTATATCAACGTTTTTTGCTACACATCACTATTTAGAAGCTTCAGTACTAAAGCCTTGTGGATTATTCTTAAGCGCTAAGGTTAATACTTCATCAATCCACTTCACTGGATGAACGGCTAAATCAGCAATTACATTCGCAGGGATCTCTTCTAAATCACGTTCATTATCCTTAGGAATAATGACAGTTTTAATGCCACCACGATGTGCTGCAAGTAATTTTTCTTTCAAGCCACCAATAGGAAGTACTTCACCACGAAGCGTTATCTCACCCGTCATAGCTACATCAGAGCGTACAGGGTTACCAGTCAGGCTTGACACTAATGCGGTACACATACCAATACCTGCACTTGGACCATCTTTTGGGGTTGCACCTTCAGGTACGTGAACATGAATATCACGCTTTTCATAAAAATCAGGATTAATACCTAATTTTTCAGCACGAGTACGAACTACTGTCATTGCAGCTTGAATCGACTCTTTCATGACATCACCAAGTGAGCCAGTGTAAGCCAACTTGCCTTTACCAATCATAGATTCAGCTTCAATTGTCAGTAGATCACCGCCCACTTCAGTCCAAGCTAAACCAACGACTTGACCGATGCGATCTTCATCATCCGCTTTACCATAATCACAACGTTGAACACCTAAGAAATCTTTTAAATTCTCTTGATTTATTGTGACTTTCTTAATGGTTTTATCCAATAAGATTTGTTTTACCGCTTTACGGCAAAGTTTAGAAATTTCACGCTCTAAACTACGTACGCCAGCTTCACGAGTGTAGTAACGAATGATACCCATAATGGCTGAGTCATCAATTTCGATCTCATGTGCTTTTAAGCCATTACGTTTAATTTGTTTATTCAACAAATGACTTTTTGCAATATTTAGCTTTTCGTCTTCGGTATAACCAGACAGACGAATTACTTCCATACGGTCCAATAATGGGCCTGGAATATTCATTGAATTTGACGTTGCAACAAACATAACATCAGAAAGATCGTAATCAACTTCTAAATAATGATCGCTAAATTTATTATTTTGCTCAGGGTCTAAGACTTCAAGAAGCGCTGATGCTGGATCACCACGCATATCAGATGACATCTTATCAATTTCATCTAATAGGAAAAGTGGGTTTTTCACTTCAACTTTTGATAGCTTTTGAATTAGTTTACCCGGTAAAGAACCAATATAAGTACGTCTATGGCCGCGGATCTCCGCCTCATCACGAACACCGCCCAGTGCCATACGTGTATACTTACGGCCAGTTGCTTTAGCAATAGATTGACCAAGAGACGTTTTACCAACACCAGGAGGACCAACCAAACATAGAATTGGGCCTTTAAGCTTAGTCACTCGACTCTGAACTGCTAAATACTCAAGAATGCGCTCTTTAACGCGTTCTAAGCCATAATGATCAGAGTTTAATATCTCTTCAGCTTTAGCTAAGTCTTTCTTCACCTTAGAACGTTTAAACCAAGGCACAGCAACCATACAATCAATGTAGCTACGCACTACTGTTGCTTCTGCTGACATCGGAGACATCATCTTCAGCTTCTGTAGCTCTTGCTCTGCTTTTTCTTGGGCTTCTTTTGGCATTTTAGCGTCTGCAATTTTTTTCTGCAGTGCTTCAAATTCATCAGGTGCATCGTCTAAGTCGCCAAGCTCTTTTTGAATAGCTTTCATTTGCTCATTCAAATAGTATTCACGCTGGCTCTTTTCCATTTGCTTTTTAACACGGCCACGGATACGTTTTTCGATTTGCAATAAATCAATTTCCGACTCCATCATTCCCATTAAAAATTCTAAACGAGCAATAACATCCGTTAATTCGAGTACTTCTTGCTTATCAACCAACTTCAACGGCATATGAGCAGCAATGGTGTCAGCAAGACGTGCAGCGTCTTCGATCCCATTCAGTGACGTAAGTACTTCTGGTGGGATTTTTTTATTTAGCTTAATGAAACCTTCAAATTGGTTAATTGCAGAGCGCATAACCACTTCTTGTTCAGCATCATCAATAATAGGTGTAAGTAAAAACTCAGCATCCGCCGTAAAGAAATCAGCTTCTAAAAACTGATGAATTTTCGCTCGCTGCTGACCTTCAACTAAAACTTTAACTGTACCATCAGGTAGTTTCAGTAGTTGCAAAATAGTCGCAATAGTACCAACAGCATGTAAGTCATCCAGTTGTGGTTCTTCTTTCGCGGCTTCTTTTTGTGCCACTAATAGGACTTGTTTATTCTGTTCCATTGCTGCTTCTAAGCAACGAATCGATTTTTCACGGCCAACAAATAATGGGATTACCATATGCGGATATACCACTACATCTCGTAATGGTAGAACTGGTATCTCAATGCGCTCGGAACGCTCCAGGTTCATATTATTCTCTCTTTTCCGTCAGTAACTATTAGAGATAATATGGGGGCAAGTCGCTAAGATTCAACATTATTTCTAATTAAAAATAAAAAAGGAGGCCAAGGCCTCCTTTTTGTCTGTTTATTAGCTAAATACGCTATTCAGCAGATATTGCTTTTGTTTCTGTATTTTCAAACATCAATAGTGGTTCTGATTCGCCATTGATTACAGATTCATCGATAACTACTTTAGATACACCTTCTTTTGAAGGTAATTCATACATAGTATCTAATAATATCGCCTCTAAAATTGAACGAAGACCACGAGCACCTGTTTTACGGTTCATTGCTTTTTTTGCAATCGCTCTCAACGCATCTTCACGGAATTCCAACTCTGCGCCTTCTAAATCAAATAACGCAGCATATTGCTTAGTTAATGCATTTTTAGGCTTGCTTAGAATTTGAATCAACGCTTCTTCGTCTAATTCAGTTAATGTTGTTGTTACTGGTAAACGACCAATAAACTCAGGGATCAGACCAAATTTAACTAAATCTTCCGGCTCAATTTGCTTCAATAAATCACCGACAGTCGCTTTGTCATCTTTAGAACGAACATCAGCAGCAAAGCCAATACCAGTTCCCGTTGCAACTCGTTGTTCGATTACTTTATCTAAACCTGCAAACGCACCACCACAGATAAATAAGATCTTAGAAGTATCTACTTGTAAAAACTCTTGTTGTGGGTGCTTACGACCACCTTGAGGTGGTACTGATGCAATTGTACCTTCAATCAATTTCAATAGTGCTTGCTGAACGCCTTCACCTGACACATCACGTGTGATCGATGGGTTTTCAGACTTACGAGAAATCTTATCAATTTCATCGATATATACAATGCCACGTTCCGCTTTCGCTGGATCGTAATCGCATTTCTGTAGCAGCTTTTGAATGATGTTTTCTACATCTTCACCTACATAGCCTGCTTCTGTTAGTGTGGTTGCATCCGCCATAGTAAACGGAACATCCAAGAAACGGGCTAGCGTTTCAGCAAGTAATGTTTTACCACTACCTGTTGGACCGATAAGTAGAATATTACTCTTACCTAATTCAACGCCATCTTTTGTAGTATCGCCATTACGTAAACGCTTGTAGTGGTTGTATACCGCTACCGCTAATACTTTTTTCGCGTGCTCTTGGCCGATAACATAGTCATCTAAATGCTCACGAATATTTTGCGGTGTCGGTAACTCTTCACTACTCTCTTTTGGAGACAGAGTATTATCTTTTAGCTCTTCGCGAATAATGTCGTTACATAAATCAACGCACTCATCACAAACATAAACAGAAGGACCTGCAATTAGTTTACGAACTTCATGCTGGCTTTTTCCGCAAAAAGAGCAATATAGTAACTTTCCACTATTTTCGTCTTTACGCTTGTCTGTCATTTGCTAACCTCTTAAACGTTGCCTTTATGCTGTAAGTTTATACTAACTTACCTTCTTTGCTGTAAACGTTACTGCTTTTTTATTAATTAGTCACGTTTATTTAACACAGCATCTACAAGACCGTATTTCACTGCATCATCTGCTGCCATGAAATTATCACGATCTGTATCATTTTCGATCACTTCTAGAGGCTGGCCTGTATGCTCAGCAAGTAACGTATTCAATTTCTTCTTAATCGTTAAGATTTCTTGTGCATGAATTTGAATATCTGATGCTTGACCTTGGAAGCCGCCAAGTGGTTGGTGGATCATCACACGTGAGTTAGGCAATACATAACGTTTACCTGGTGCACCACCTGCAAGTAAGAAGGCACCCATAGAACATGCTTGACCCATACATACTGTGCTCACATTTGGTTTGATAAACTGCATTGTGTCATAAATAGACATACCTGCAGTAACTGAACCACCTGGAGAGTTAATGTATAGGAAGATATCCTTATCTGGGTTTTCAGACTCAAGGAAAAGTAACTGAGCAACCACTAGGTTAGCCATGTGATCTTCAACTTGACCTGTTAAAAAGATAACACGCTCTTTTAACAGACGGGAATAAATATCATACGAACGCTCACCACGTGAAGTTTGCTCAACAACCATAGGAACAAGTGCATCCATAATAGAAGGCATTGCATTGTTTTCTTGATAGCTCATAACCGTATCCCTTATAAAATAAATGGTCCGAATGACGCTTCATTCGGACCATTATTAGCAGATCTTGTGAAACTAAGTCAACTAACTACTTAATTAATTTAGAAATTAAGCAGGTTGTTGATTCATTAGTTCGTTAAAGCGCACTTCTTTATCAGAAACTTGTGCTTTAGCAAGAATTGCTTCAACTGCTTGTTCTTCTAGAGCAACATTACGCATGTTGTTCATCATTTGCTCGTTACCTTCGTAATAAGCAACAACTTCAGTTGGATCTTCGTAAGCAGAAGCCATTTCGTTGATAAGTGCTTTCACTTTTTCATCGTCAGCTTTTAGTTCTTCAGACTTGATAACTTCACCAAGAAGAAGACCAACAACTACGCGACGTTTAGCTTGCTCTTCAAACAATTCACGTGGAAGTTCAGGAGCAGTCTCAGCGTTGCCGCCAAAACGTTGAACAGCTTGTTGACGTAAAACTTGAACTTCTTGATCGATAAGAGCAGAAGGAACATCAATGTCGTTTTGCTCAACTAGACCGTTAATTGCTTGTTCTTTGATCTTGTTTTTAACTGCTTGAGCTAATTCACGCTCCATGTTCTTACGAACTTCAGCTTTAAGACCTTCAACACCGCCTTCAGCGCCGAACTTAGTTACGAACTCATCGTTCATTTCTGGAAGTTCACGAGCTTCAACTTTAACTACTGTAATAGCAAATTGTGCAGCTTTACCTTTTAGGTTTTCTGCGTGGTAATCTTCTGGGAAGTTAACATCGATAGTTAGTTCGTCGCCAGCTTTCTTACCTTTGATACCATCTTCAAAACCAGGGATCATACGACCTTGGCCCATTTCTAGAGGGAAGTTGTCAGCTTTTCCGCCTTCAAATTCTTCACCATCGATAGAACCAACGAAGTTGATTGTAGCGCGAGTGCCATCTTCAGCAGCAACGTCAGCATCAGCCCAAGTTGCCTGTTGCTTACGTAGTGTTTCTAGCATTTCTGCTACGTCTTCGTCTTTAACTTCAACTTGTGGTTTTTCAACAACAACTTTGTCTAGACCTTGAAGTTCAACTTCTGGGTAGATTTCAAATGATGCTGTAAATACAAGATCTTGACCTGCAGCAAATTCTACTGGTGCAAATGTTGGTGTGCCAGCTGGATTAATTTTTTCTTTAACGATTGCTTCAATAAAGTGACGTTGCATAACTTCACCCATTTTATCGTTACGTACTGCAGCACCGTACATTTTAGCAACCATCTTCATTGGCACTTTACCTTTACGGAAGCCATCAAAGCGACGATTTTTAGCGATGTTACGAAGTTCTGCATTTACAGCATCTTCAATGTTTGCAGCTGGTACAGTAATAGTTAGAACGCGCTCTAGGCCTTCTTTAGTTTCAACAGTAACTTGCATGTTTATATAAACCTCAAAATCGACTCAGGTTCTCTGAGTTTGCGACAAAAAATACGTGCCGCATCCTTGTGTTACAGGCCTAGTAAAATAGAAACCGTAACCCCTATGATTCGTGATACCAAATTGGGTATCTTCTTTTATCTGCTTATTTTGAATAATAAGTAGATCGCGTATTTTATTAAATAAAACACGGCATTTAGCCAAGTGGCAAAATAAGACGCGATATTGTAGCGATCTGACCCATCTATGTCGAGGCTCACTACTCACGTAGATAATCTTTAATAAGAAATTGGGCAATGAGTTGTACTTTTCAACCCTTATAAATGCTTTTTTTCTAAAAAACAGACGGAATTACTGAGAAAACTTCTTATTAACGATATCCGCCATCATTTCAATATGTAATTGATCGTCATTTAAGCAAGGAATAAAGGTGTATTTTTGACCACCAGCATTCATAAATATCTCTTTACACTCTTCTGCTAACTCTTCTAATGTCTCTAAACAATCTGAAGAAAACGCAGGGCTAATGATATCTAAAGATGCAACGCCCTTTGGCGCCAATTCAGTTAATGTTTCTGACGTATATGGCTGTAACCAAGCTTCTCGTCCAAAGCGAGATTGGTAACTCATACCAATTTGTTCTGACGTCAGATTTAACTCTTTTGCTAGTAATTCTGTTGTACGTTCACAATGCTTTGCATAAATATCACCATTATCGACAAAGCGCTGCGGGATCCCATGATATGAACATAAAACGTAGTCCCCTTTTCCATTTTCTTCCCACGATCGTTTAATCGAATCAGCAAGGGCTTTTATGTAAAGTGGGTGGTCATGATAATTATGAACCAGTGAGAAATCAGGTAAGACCGGTGTGGTTTTATATTGCTTAGCAATTTGATCAAATACTGCTGCTGTTGTTGTTCGGGAATACTGGGGATACAAAGGTAGAATTACGATTTCTTCACATCCTTGTTCCTCTAATTGTTCAATTCCTGATTTAATCGTCGGTTGGCCATAAGTCATTCCTAACGCCACAGGAATGGAAAGATGTTCTTGCAACGCTCTCATTTGGCGCTGTGAATAAACCATTAAAGGCGAGCCCTCATCCATCCAAACACTTTGGTATAACTTTGCTACTTTAGGCGCTCGAATAGGAAGGATCACACCATGAAGCAAGGGACACCAAATAAAACGAGTCATATCGACAACGCGTTTATCATGCAAAAATTCTGACAAGAACGTTTTTACTGCCGATGCCGTTGGCGCTGTTGGTGTTCCAAGGTTAACTAATAGCACCCCTGCTTTTTTATTATTCACAATCATTATCCATTATTTTTATAAAAAAAGGCGACCAATAAGGCCGCCTTCAATATAACAATAAATTGTTCGTTAGGTAAGATTACGAAAGTGCTTTTTCGATCTCTGCGCTAACTTCTGCAACTAACTTAGTGCCGTCAAATTTAAGGTACTGAGTATTACCTGCTTCAGCTTCTTTATTGTAGTAAGCGATAAGCGGTGCAGTTTGCTCATGGTAAACACCTAAACGAGCAAGAACTGTTTCTGGTTTATCATCTTCACGAATAACAAGAGGCTCACCAGTTACGTCATCTTGACCTTCAACTTTAGAAGGGTTAAATGTAACGTGGTATGTACGACCAGATGGAAGGTGTGCACGACGACCAGACATACGCTCAACGATCACTTCGTCAGCAACGTCAAACTCAAGAACGTAATCAATTGATACGCCATTCTCTTTTAAGCCATCAGCTTGAGGAATTGTACGAGGGAAACCATCTAGTAGGAAACCTTTAGCGCAATCTTCTTGAGCAATACGCTCTTTAACAAGACCAAGGATGATCTCATCAGATACAAGTTGACCAGCATCGATTACAGACTTAGCTTGTTTGCCCATTTCTGTGCCTGCTTTAATCGCAGCACGTAACATGTCACCTGTAGATATTTGTGGAATACCAAATTTATCCATGATGAACTGAGCTTGAGTACCTTTACCCGCACCAGGTGCACCTAAAAGGATGATACGCATTGTTTTCCCCTTAAAATTTAATCTTGGAATTTATACCAAACCTTACAAATAGAATTAATCACTATCTATAAACTTAGGTATAAGTTTTATTTCTAAAAATAAGCCGTGAAAGATACACGGAACTGAGAACGCTATCAAGTTTGAGATGAAAATAGCAAAATCTATTGGCTCTAGAATGTAACGAATTCCAATAAAAAACAATGAGACCTTAGTGCACTATTGTCACTCAGATCTCATTCATTTTATTTTTACAGCTATTACTTAATTATTTTGATAATAATTGATTCATAGCACTTAAGAATTGTGATGGGTCATCTAAAGAACCACGTTCTGCTAACATTGCTTGACCAAGTAACATCTCAACCCAACGACCGAACGCTTCTTCATCCGCTTCATCAGCCATTTGCTTAATAAGAGCATGCTCTGGGTTTATTTCAAAAATGTACTTAACTTCAGGAGCAGCTTGACCAGCAGCTTCTAAAAGTTTCGCCATTTGTGTGCCCATTTCAAAGTCATCAGTAACGACAACAGCAGGTGTTGTTGCTAATTTAAACGTAGTACGAACCTCTTTAACTCGATCGCCTAAATAAGATTTAGTGCGTTCAACAACAGATTTAAACTCTTCTGCTGTTTCTTTTTGTTTCTCTTTCTCAGCATCATCTTCAAACTTGCTTAGATCTAAGCCCGCTTTTGTAATTGATTGGAATTGCTTACCATCAAATTCCGTTAAGTAGCTCATCATCCACTCATCGATGCGATCATACATCAATACAACTTCAATGCCTTTTGCTTTAAATTGCTCTAAGTGTGGGCTATTTTTCGCAGCAGCGTAACTATCTGATGTTAAGTAGAAAATCTTATCTTGATCTTCTTTCATGCGCTCAACGTAACCAGCTAAACTCATTGCTTGCTCTGAACTGTCTTTGTCTGTTGAAGCAAAGCGCAGTAAATTCGCAATTTTATCTTTATTTGCAAAATCTTCAGCCATGCCTTCTTTTAGAACTTGACCAAACTCTTTCCAGAAAGTTAGATATTTTTCATCGTCTTTCTTCGCTGTTTTCTCAAGCATACCTAGTACACGCTTAGTACACGCACCACGCAATGACTGAGTCACTTTATTATCTTGAAGAATTTCACGTGATACGTTTAGTGGTAGATCATTTGAGTCAATCAAACCTTTAACAAAACGTAGGTAACTAGGCATAAACTGTTCTGCATCATCCATAATAAAGACACGTTGGACATACAGTTTTAAACCACTTTTATGATCACGATTCATCATATCAAATGGGGCTTTCGCAGGAATATATAGAAGGCTCGTGTAATCATTTTTACCTTCTACTTTATTGTGGCTCCACGTTAGAGGGTCTGCGAAATCATGCGACACATGTTTGTAAAACTCTTGGTACTCTGTATCTTCAATCTCTGATTTGCTACGAGTCCAAAGCGCTTGAGCTTTATTGATTTGCTCCCATTTACCTTCTTTATCTTTTCCTTCTTCGTCTTTTTCAATACTCCAAAGAGAAACAGGAATACCGATATGATCAGAATATTTACCAATCACTTCTTTTAGACGCCATTCACTTAAAAACTCTTTACCTTCTTCACGCATATGAAGAATGATATCGGTACCACGAGTTTCTTTAGTAATGTCTTCAATCGTGTAATCCCCCTCACCTTCAGAGTGCCACTGAACCGCTTGGTCTTTTGCTGTACCCGCTTCACGAGTACGAACCGTTACTGCATCAGCTACAATGAATGCAGAATAGAAACCAACACCAAATTGACCAATAAGTTGAGAATCTTTACTTTGATCGTCTGATAGTTTTGAGAAGAAATCAGCCGTACCTGATTTAGCAATTGTACCTAAATGTTCAATAACATCATCGCGGTTCATACCAATGCCGTTATCAGATATAGTTAAAGTATTCGCTTCTTCATTGAAAGACAGTTTAACGCCAAGATCTGCATTTCCCTCATATAAATCACCATTTGACAGTGCTTTAAAACGTAACTTGTCTGATGCATCTGATGCATTTGAAATTAACTCACGTAAAAAGATCTCTTTATTTGAATACAAAGAATGGATCATTAGATGAAGTAACTGCTTAACTTCTGACTGAAAGCCGCGTGTTTCTTTATTATTAATTGTTTGTTCGCTCATCTATAAACTCCGATATAAAGACAAATGTATTGTTATATATTCACTTTAATAGGGCCTAAAAGATGAAAATCAAGGTAAAGCAATGTAAAAACACTGTTTTTTTTCTTTTTTTATACTGTAATATGATTAATGATAAATTTTGACATAAAATAGACATTCTAAAAATGATACTTAGATATCATCTAATATGAATCACCATTACTGAGTTAACAACCAATGAATATAGAAAATAAAAAAATTATTATTGGCGACCGGTTCCTATTTGATCCAAACGATAATAGTCTCATCGACACATTAAATGATGATGATATTATTCGCTTGGGTGGCAATGAAAGCCGTGTTTTAAGCCTGCTTATTCAAGAACCAGGGAAGGTTGTTAGTCGTCACGAATTACATGAATATGTATGGCGTGATCAAGGATTTGAAGTCGATGATTCCAGTTTAACACAAGCAATTTCTACATTACGGAAAATGCTACAAGATCCTACAAAGCTACCTGTTTATGTGAAAACAGTGCCTAAGCGTGGGTATCAGTTTATTTCAACAGCTGTCGCACAATTGGACCCAGAAAAAGAGGTTGAATCACAAGCTATAAATGAAAATATACCTTCATCTGACACTCGAGAACCTGTTGTAGAAGCACCAGTTGAGATACCGCAACAAGTTGCTGATCATGTTACATCTACTGGTAAATCATCAAAAGATAGTAATAAATCTCAGGCTCATTTATCCTTATTGGGAACATTAACTCTGATCATAGCGTTTATTTTACCGATCATTGCTTATATTAATCACACGCCTAAATCAGATGCATTTATTCAAGTCGCCAATTACGATGAAACACCTATTTTTGTTCCAGTAAATCATCCAAACATCGATAGATGGAAGTCACTTATTGAGCAATGTACTGTGTACTATAATTCAAACCATATTGATACATTAAAACCAATAGAAGTGATTGCGACCAGTGGTCAGCCTAACCAAATCACATTGAATTATATTCATAATGAAGAGCACAGTGATCAAAGCATTAGTGTACGTTTGCTGATTGATCAAAAAGAGGTGGATAAAGTATGTGGTTAAATGGCGAACAACTTCCAGTTATAAAACGTTTTTTTCCGATAACCCTTCTTTTTATCTCAATAATAAGCAGTGCTTGGTTTTATTGGGAAAGTGACAGTAAAGTTGAACAACTACTAACATCGAAAGAATGGCAGAGCATGAGTACAGTTCGCATTGATTCTAATTATGAAGATATGGGGCCATTAAAGCGTGCAGACATTAAGTCAAATGTTGTCTATCTACCGAATAAAACTTATTCAAAATCATCAACATTAGTTATCTATAGTGGCCTTCCTAATGAAGCAACCCCTTTAACTATCAATGTAATGGAAACCGGAAATTGGGATTATAGTGGTGACTACTTGTTGATTGATCCAACAGAGTTTAAAGACGTGACTGCAAATGATAATAAAGATTTCTCTGGTTCACAAAAAAAGTTGATTATGCGTGTATTTAGAATGGATGCTCAACAAAGTAAGCGTGTTGATGTCATCAATAATAAAACTCTATTATTGACTAGTTTGAATTATGGCTCTGGCATTCTATTCTCCCATTAATGTCATTGGGGTAACGTTAATATATAAAAGAAGCCTATACTGGCTTCTTTTTTTATATTAGATCTTAACAGTCAATGGTATTAAGAATATTCCCATCAAAGTCATGAACTGACAATCTTTTCCCATCAAGTAAACCATAGCTAGGCTTCCCATCTTCTTTTCGAGGAAACGTAGTTGAGCCTGGATTAAAAATAATTTGGTCTCCCTGCCACTCTGCGACAGTAATATGAGTATGTCCATGCGCAATAATATCGCCCTTCTTTAATAAGGGACGCTTATCTGCATTATAGATATGGCCGTGAGTTAAAAATAACTTTTGTCCTGTCGGTAACAAAACAATATTGTAATCAGACATAATTGGAAAGGACAACAACATTTGATCGACTTCACTGTCACAATTTCCTCTTACTGCAATGATAGACTCTGCGTATTGATTCAATAACTCAGCCACCGCAAGAGGGTTATGCCCTTCTGGTAACGGATTTCTTGGACCAAAATTAATCAAATCACCTAGCAGAATTAAGTGATCCGCTTTAGAGGCTAAGAACGTATCAATAACACGTTGTGTTGCAGGTAAAGAGCCATGCAGATCTGATGCAAAAAATAACTTCACGAAGAATCCTTAAGTTTAAAGAGGTATTTCAAACACAAAGTATAAAGGAAAACATAATGAAAGTTGCCAATCAGTGAACTCAATTTATACTTAGTTAATCAGATATTATATATCTTGCAGGAGACGAGATGAAAATACTTATTACTGGTAGTACAGGGTTAATCGGAAAACAGCTATTGGACCACCTTAAAGGTCACCATTTGGTGTTATTAACTCGCAACATTCAAAAGGCTGAATTAGCACTTAACCATCTAGCACTGCCTCATACTGATTTTATATCAGATCTTTCCTCCTTTAATGATCTTAATGATATTGACGCCATTATTAACTTAGCCGGAGAACCTATTGCCGAAAGAAAGTGGACTAAAAAGCAAAAAGATATAATTATCAATAGTCGCTGTAATCTTACCGATGAGCTTGCTCAACTTTGTTTAAAATCACTCACTCCACCACGCTGTTTTATTTCTGGTTCTGCGATTGGTTATTATGGTAATGCTGGCAGCCAAGATATCAATGAAACAACAGAAATTGTGTCATCAGGTTTTTCCCATCAAGTATGCCAACGGTGGGAAAATAAAGCCTTACAAGCTCAAAATAATCAAACTCGTGTTTGTCTTTTACGCACTGGTATTGTTTTATCACCACTAGGGGGCGCTCTTAAAAAGATGCAATTGCCCTACCAGTTTGGGCTTGGTGGTCCTGTAGGGGATGGAAAGCAATATATGTCATGGATCCATATTGATGATATGGTTCTCGCTATATTACACCTCTTAGATCAAGAGGGTAGCAGTGGTATTTACAACCTAACAGCTCCTCACCCAGTAACTAACCAGACCTTTAGTAAAGCGTTAGCAAAAACACTAAAGCGACCGCACTTCCTATTTACACCTAAAATTCTCATTAAAGGCATTTTAGGCGAAGCTTCCGCCTTGCTTACTGATAGCCAAAGAGTACGACCACAACGTTTAGTTCACGAAGGCTTTAAATTCCGTTATTCACGCATTGAGTCTGCTTTGAAACAGTTATTTAATTAAGCGAGTCATTATCATTTAAAAGAGCCGTTGCAATCACTCACTTTTAGACCCATGATGAATAATCTTTATCATCAAGGCCTCGAAATATGCAACGATATATTTTTATCACAGGCTGCTCTACCGGCATTGGTTATACCGCAGCTCATCAATTACAAAAACAAGGCTTTCACGTTATTGCTTCGTGCCGACAACATGAAGATGTTCAGCGATTGCAAGAAGAAGGCCTTACCTGCTTACATTTAGACTACAGCGATCCCCAAAGCATTACCGATGCCGTAAAAGAAGTCATCCGTCTAACTGATGGGAAATTATACGCATTGTTCAATAACGGAGCATATGGCCAAGCTGGGGCCCTTGAAGACTTACCCAGGGAGGCATTAAAAGAGCAGTTCGAGTCAAACTTCTTTGGATGGCACCAATTAGTCACAGAACTCCTTCCTGTAATGAGAAAGCAAGGCCATGGACGTATCATTCAAAACAGCTCAGTGTTAGGCATTGTCGCAATGAAATATCGTGGCGCTTATAACGCATCAAAATTTGCCATTGAAGGTTGGACTGATACATTACGCTTAGAACTCTCAGAGACAAACATAAAAGTCAGCTTAATTGAACCTGGACCAATAGAAACTGAATTTAGGTCTAATGCATTGAAATCATTTAATAAATGGGTAAACATTGAAAATAGCCCTCATAAAGAGAAATACCTAATTCAACAGCAGAGACTTGAAAAAGCACACTCTGGTAGTGCGTTTGTTTTGCCCTCTGACTCACTCATTCCACCGTTATTGCATGCGCTTAATTCATCGAGACCAAAAGCTCGATATCGAGTGACTTTTCCCACACATCTTTTTGCTGTATTAAAACGATTATTACCAACAAAGTGGCTTGATATGATCTTAAATAAGAGTGATTAACCTAACTTTATGCTATCACTACAGTGTAATAATTAAGAAATATGAGAAAAGAGTAATAATGTAATATTAGTGTCATATAAAATAAGTATATTCATTTCTATCCGGTAGATGGTGTTTTTTCGGGGGGAATATGACACTAGGTAAAATCAACTGGATCTGTGTGAGTGTAGCTGTTGCGGTATTCATACTGATCTAGCAGCTACACCTTCACTTGCGATAGAAAAGCCATTATGTTTTGCATAGTGGCTTTCTTCGTATCTGGCACCTTGAAAACCAAGCCGATACCCCATATAACTGTATATATCTAGAAACAATACTGATTTTAGGAAAAGACCATGCAGCCAGAACACAGCGTTGAATTGAACGAACAAAACTTCCAGCAAATCCTTGAAAGCTCAACACAAACTCCTGTGTTAATTCATTTCTGGGCACCAATGAGCCAAGAGAGTCTTGCCGTTATTCCCGCTCTTCAGCAACTTTCACAACAATATGGTGAGGCGGTAACCCTTGCCCTACTTAACTGTGAAGAGCAACAAGGCCTCGCACAGCAGTTTGGTGTACAAACATTACCAACCATCGCTTTATTTAAAAATGGTCAAGCCGTTGATGGTATGGGCGGTCCTCAAACGATCGAAGCCATTCAAGGAATGTTAAATAAACATCTACCGAGCCAAGAAGAGCTTCAATTAGGCCAAGCATTTAAGTTAGTTGAAGAAGGTGAATTCCAAGCGGCACTCCCAACCCTCCTTACTTTAGTAGAGCATTTTGGGGGCAATGGTCAAATAAAATTGCATATTGCTCAATGTTATATTGAGACTCAAGCCTATGATCAAGCAGAAACCATTCTATCTGAAATTCTAATGCAAGATCAGGATAGTAAATACAAAGAATTAGTAGCAAAACTTGAGCTGCACAAACAAGCCGGTAACACACCAGAGATCCAAGCATTAGAAGATAAATATAATACAGATAAAAATAACACAGAGGTTGCTTTAGAACTTGCTATTCAATACAGCCAAGTGAATCGCCAAGAAGAAGCGTTAGAAATTTTAATGTACATTTTATTAAAAGATCTTAATGCTCAAGATGGGCAAGTTAAAAAAACAATGATGGATATTCTTTCTGCTCTTGGCCAAGGAAATCCAGTTGCAGGTAAATATCGCCGCCAACTATATTCTCTACTTTACTAATTTAAGTACGAATTAAAATTTATCCTGTTGTTACTTTTTATCGTGACAACAGGTTAACCCTTTAATAATTGGACAATCATTGCTTTCATCTCCAGGGCAAGAATTTGCCAACTCAAGTAAGGTTTGTTTCATTCCTTCAAGTTCTTGAATTTTTTCTTCTATCTCTGTTACTTTCTCTAGTGTTTTCTTTTTAACATCAGCACTTCGACGATTGGGATTATTTGATAAGCTCAATAACTCTTGGCACTCTTCTAGACTAAATCCAACCAATCGAGATCGCCTGATCAGTTGTAATTCTTCAACTTGCACTTGCATATATTGACGATAGCCGTTCGCACTGCGATTAGCCTCTCGAATCACCCCTTTACTTTCATAAAACCGAATCGCCTTCGCGGTTAATCCGGTTAACTTAGCCACTTCACTGATATTCATGTTAATTTACTCATTCAACTGCTTGACCTTCCATTTACTGTAAGGTTTATTCTTAACAATATCAAGAATAGTTAATGAGGTTATTATGAGCCAGGAATTCACTCTTCCTTTATCAGGATTAAATTGCGGTCGCTGTGTAGCTAAAGTAGAGCAAGTACTTTCTACCAACACTGGTATCTCTCAATATTCTGTTACCAAAGCAGAGCTGACTCTTACCACTAGCCTTTCTGAACAAAATGTTATCGAGATAATTTCTCAACTTGGTTATTCTGTACCTGAAGAAAAAGTAATAACGCTTTATTTAGCAGGATTAAATTGCGGTAGATGCGTAAAGAAAACAACAGAAACAGTAGAAACATTATCTCACTCCACTATTCTTTCTATTTCAAAAACAGAGCTTAATCTCAATACCATACACTCAAAAGAAAGTGTGGTATCTCTGATTGAATCCATTGGTTTTCAAGCCTCTGAAACTCCATTTGCCCTTGAAAATAAACCATCATCAAAAGAGTCAGATAACAAAGCCATTACTAACAAACCGGAAAAACCAGAATTCAATACAGAAAAAACAACTCAACTGATTTTATCAGGAATGACTTGTGCTAGCTGTGTTTCCTCTGTTGAGAGCATCATTTCAACTGTCCATAACGTTCAATCTGTTCGCGTGAATCTAGCTGAACGTACCGCCTTAGTAATTGGTGATATTAATGAAGTTGACGTAATCCAAGTGATAGAAAAAGGCGGTTATGGCGCTGAAATTAGCCTAAATGAAGAGCAACGTCGTAAAAGACAAAAAGAACTGTATTTAAAAACCACCACGGCACATAAAAAAAACACCATTCTCTCATTAGCGATTGGCGCACCATTAATGTTGTGGGGAGTGTTTGGTGGCAATATGCAAATCAACACCATAAATGATCAACTTGCGTGGGGAGTCATTGGATTAATTTGTTTAGGTCTATTACTCACTGCAGGTAAACATTTTTTTGTTAATGCTTGGAAAGCTTTCACTCACCACAGAGCGACAATGGATACGCTCGTCGCTCTTGGTACGGGATCAGCTTGGCTTTATTCTATGGCATTGGTTATTTCACCTGAATTTTTCCCTGAACAAGCACGTCATGTTTACTTTGAAGCAACAGCAATGATCTTAGGTTTAATCACTCTTGGTAATCTGATTGAAACCAAAGCACGTAATCGAACCTCTAGTGCGATTGAAAAACTGTTAAACCTTCAGCCACAAACCGCTACCGTCATTAAAGATGGGAAAGAGATTGAGTTGCCAGTTTCTCAAGTACTTCAAGACATGATTATCAAGATTAAACCCGGAGAAAAAATTCCTGTGGATGGCGTTTTAATCAGTGGTGAAAGCTATCTTGATGAAGCGATGTTAACTGGGGAGCCTCTTCCTAGCTTAAAAACAATCAATGATACCGTCCATGCAGGAACGATTAATCAACAAGGTAGCTTTACCTTTAAAGCAACCAATGTTGGTGAACACACCATGCTAGCTCGAATTATAACCATGGTACGTAATGCACAAAGCAGCAAGCCGAACATTGCAAAACTGGCCGATAAAATATCAGCAGTATTTGTACCAAGTGTCATGATTATTGCTATTGTCTCCGCACTTATCTGGTACAACCTTGGTCCCGAGCCAACTTCAAGTTATATGTTGGTAGTTGCCACCACTGTACTTATCATTGCCTGCCCTTGCGCTCTGGGTCTTGCTACTCCCATGTCAGTTACCGTCGGGATTGGTAAAGCGGCTGAATTTGGTGCATTAATAAAAAATGCTGATGTACTTCAAACCGCAAGCACCATAGATACCGTTGTGGTTGATAAAACAGGAACATTAACCGAAGGTAAACCGACGGTCAGTAAGGTCACGAGCTTTCATGACTACACAGAACAACAGGTAATCATTTTAGCTGCAGCTGTTGAAAGTCATTCTGAGCATCCATTGGCTCAAGCTGTGATGGCTTATTTAAACCAATACTCATTGGATCTTGTTACTGGTACTGAGTTTAACGCTCAACTAGGGCTTGGGGCTTCGGCAAAAGTAGATGGCAATACTATTTTTATCGGCAATATGACTTACTTATCACAAAATAATATTGCTCTACCTCAAGCTGAACTTTCACCTTCGTCAACACCTCTGTTTGTTGCAACTCATAAACAGTGCATCGGTGTTATCGAGGTCAGCGATGCGATTCGTACCGATTCAGCACTCGCGGTTAAGCAATTTGCTGAATTAGGCATTAATGTCGTTATGCTAACGGGCGATCGCAAAGAAACGGCTGAGCATGTCGCTAAACAGTTAGGTATTACTCAGGTTATTTCAGGGGTATTACCTGATGGTAAAGCACAAGCAATCAAAGATCTTCAATTACAAAATCACAAAGTCGCTATGATCGGCGATGGTATTAACGATGCACCAGCGCTGGCACAAGCTGAAGTAGGAATTGCGATGGGGAATGGCAGTGATGTAGCAATTGAAAGTGCCCACCTCACCTTAATGAATCACTCATTACAAACCGCTGTAGCTGCTATTGAACTTTCTAAAGCCACCATGAAAAATATGAAGCAAAACCTATTTGGCGCATTTATTTATAACATGATAGGGATCCCTATTGCGGCAGGCATTTTATTTCCATTCACAGGGATGTTATTAAGCCCAGTCGTTGCCGGAACAGCAATGGCACTGTCTTCCATTACCGTTGTAACTAATGCCAACCGATTACGGTTTTTTACGACTAGCTATCAATTAAATACCCAACAATCTACTCAGCTACCAGCACAAGGAGCATCGCATGATTAATCTATTTGGTATTGCATTGATTATTGCCATCATCTACTGGTTTTGGCTATCACCTAATTCAAAATAACCTTTGGAAAACCCACTATGAAAAACCTTAAATTTACTTTTGTTTCTTTCGTTTTATTTAGTACTTCAGCGTTCGCCTCAACTGAAGTAACGACTTATAAATCACCTTACTGTGGCTGTTGCACTGAGTGGGTAGAACACATGGAAGACAACGGCTTTACGGTCAAGATTGAAGACCATGAGGACATGAACCCTATTAAAGAGAAGCTAGGTGTCGAACCACCTCTTGCATCTTGCCATACTGCGGTTATTGATGGTTACGTATTTGAAGGTCATATTCCTGCCGATGATATTAAGAAGTTTTTAGCGGACCCTCGTGATTTTAAAGGTCTTGCGGTTCCAGGAATGCCAATGGGATCTCCAGGGATGGAATATGGCGATAAGAAAGATACGTACCAAGTAGTCGCATTTAAAGAGAATGGAAAATTAGCATTATTTAATACGCACAATGAATAACCATTAACGCATTAATCGATAGCATATTCAATAAAATGGATATGCTATTACATTAACTTTGAGCAATACATCTTTGAATCTACGACTTTTAAACAATGATCTAGTGATAATTTACCATCGCGTAAATCAGATACTCCAACAGCTAAAGATACAGTTAAAGGTGTCTCACCCGACATAACAACAATCGAACGACTTAAATTCATAAAGTCATCAATCTGCTCTTGTTGTACGTCCCCCATAAGAACAAACTCATCCCCACCAATACGGTAACTGCCCCCATTCCAATGGTTTTTAATCGTCTTTGCGATCTCTTTTAATACAAGGTCACCAATCAAATGACCGTGAGTATCATTTATCTGCTTGAATTTATTTACATCCAAATAGAGAATTGTTGTTAATCTAGGTACCCCATTACGATATTTTCGGTAAATAGCTCGACGATTTTTCAAACCAGTGAGTTTATCTGTAGAGGCTAATTTATTTAAGTACCATATTATTAGAAAAGCGATGCTCAATATGCTTATAATCAAATATTTCATCAGTGAATTAAAAAGCTGTCTATCTTCCAGCATATTTCGCCAATCAGGTTTAAAATCATACTTTTGTTTAATCTTATGAGCATTAGCTAACAATAACGCTTCACTAAAAATAGGAGCTAATAATTGCCCTTTCTCTGTTTTACGAAAACCAACCGCAATTTCAGCTTCATGAAAAGTACCAATACCTAACTCCTCTTCTATTGCTATTTCAGAGCTATCTCTTAATATCTGATAGTACGTAGCTTGATCAAGCGCAATATAATCAACCTCTTTATTGATTAATGCGTTAATTTCGTCCATCTGATTTTGGTATTCATAAAGTGATTTGTAAGGCAATATTTTCTGGAACAGTACACTAAAATAGTCTCCTTTAACGACGCCTATATTTTCAGATATCATCTGAGAAACATCTGTATAAACCCCACTTTTATACTTCTTTCGTTTCACTAGAATTGAACGAGCTATATAGTAAGGTGCTGTATAATTGACCATGTTCTTTCTATCTTCTGTATAAGTCAAAGGAGCAATAATATCCACCTTCCCTTCTTTAAAGCCCTTCCATAAATCATCCCATGAATCACTTGATTGACTCTTTACATAGCACTCTATAGCTAAGATCTTACAAGCAATAAAGACCATATCAGCACTAACACCTGAGAACTTTTTGTTTTTATAAATAGTATGAGGAAATACATTCTCAAGATATATAGATAACCCAGCAGAAAGATCAAGCGGAAGCTTCGCTACTTGCTCACGTAATGACATTTGTCGCAAGTGGTACTGATAAGACTCAACACTCACTCTTAGCTCTTTTTGAGTCATCTCATCCAGAACTACCCGTCCAATATCATTGAGTAAGACTCTGTGTTTATTATTAGTCGCTGTTGCTATAGAAACGGGAGTTAATGGCAGTTCAGAATTAAGTAAGCGAGCATTCAAGTGTTTTTTAGAAGCGAATTCAAGAGCATTAATCGCATCTATTACACCATCTACAATTCCACTTTCTAACCAGCCAAAGCCTTCAGATAATGAATCATATTCCCAAATACTGATATAGGAAGAATAAGATTCAATAACATTTATGAAAGGAGAGTCTTTTGGGAGAGCAAGGCGTATTACACGATCAAGTGTTGTATTCCCCTTAGAATAAAGGTAAATGTTTTCAACATTGGTCGGCTCTGAAAAGGCTAAAACAGAGGCTCTTTCTTTGGTATAAGTGACATTGGTTACAAAATCAACCGAATGACTTAATACACCTTTAATTGCTGCATCAGTCGTTGGGAAATCGATATACTTAACATCAACATCTAGTTTTTCTTCTACAGCATCAAATAAAATACGTGTCACAAAATCATTATGTACAAGCGCAACAGATATTACAGGCTGCAAAGGGAGTTCCTTAGCGTGACTTGGTAGCCAAAATAGCAAAGCTAAGCACAATGTAATAATCAGAAGATAATGACGCTTCAAAACACAAACCAAATAATTAAGTGGAGTATACAAAACATCATACTACAAAGTCGATAGCACTGTAAATTTATAATATTACCATAAATAAGAGCTTCAACAATAGAGAAGTGCTAATACCAATCGTAGTTCGCAGGTCATGCTAAGATAGCTAAGAGCTATCTGAACTGTAATATTTATTTTGCAAAACCTTACCATTCCAGGCAACGAGGTTTGAATGAAAATACCAATGGTTTACTAAGACGTTTTTTTTCAAAGGGAATGGCCATTGGAGAACTTACTGCAAAAGAGATTAAACAGGCAGAATTTTTGATTAATTCGAGACCTAGAAAGGCATTAAGTTATCTGAGTCCGAGTAAGTTTTTAAACGGTAAGAGTGTGTCGGTTATTGTTACGAACTAGCGTTTTGGCCTAAGAAAAACCGGCCAGTGCATTGCCGTCAAATTCAGCCTTGATCTCACCTATTTTATCAGCCACCAAGCTAATGGCTTCATCCCAGCGTGCAGACTGCTGCTTACCATCTTTGCGGGTCAGTGGCGTGTCAAGGCGTTCTTCGCTCTGAATAAAATCAAAGCCGATACGCCCTTTCACGCATAGCATGCCCTCGTTGACCGGCGAGTCTTTGGTTCTCTGGACATAACGGAGCTGGTTGCGGCTCTCATCGACATACATGGTCACCTTACAACCAACACCATCTAACCCGTGCTGAAATCAACCGGCCTCATGAGTTTCAATCTTCAATAAAACGATATTTTAACTTCAGGGCATAAGTATCGACATCATTAATGTCGATAAAATATCGCGTTGCCTCCAAAGCTACGACCCAGTTTTTGCTAACGTTATAGCCAAACTCTATACCCAAATAAGGGTCGATACCATCATCGCTAGATTTGATCGTATTTCCTTGGTAGCGACTTTCATAGTCTGTTTCCCAGTCCATTCCCCCAAGGCTAATAGCAACATTGAGCGCATCTTCCTGCCAGAGAGAATAACTGACATCCAGGCCCACGCCACTAGCTAGAGCAGGAGTCACTCGAGCGACACTCTGATGGTACTCCTGCGGCGAAACCGTGCTATTTCGAATCGTCGCACTACCTTGCCCCTGTTCGATATAACGTACCGTTACCTCCCACTTAGGATCAAACACATAGCCAAACCCTATTGCCCAGTAAAAGTCCGTATCATCACTGTCGAGAACAGTATCTACTTTCACTGCTGAATCTTCATGGGAGTTACTCTGACCTAAATCTGCTTCGACAAACCAATCGGCCTGACTACTAAAACTCAATAGAAGCAATAACGCCGGCCATAATTTACGGCGATAGCCACGCGTAAGACCGAGCAATGCCAATAGCACAACCGTTATACCTCCTATGGAACCACCGGATTCATTTTCAATCACAACTACATGCTTATGACTGACCTGTACCCGAACTACGGCTGTATCTTCCAAACCATATTGGTCACGAATGCGATAAGTGATCTGATCAACACCGTCAAAACTCAATTCAGGCGTATAGGTCAGTGTCTGATCGGTATTGATGGTCACTTGTCCGAGCTGCGCCACTGCAGAAACTACCGTCAGGCTGTCGCCGTCCGGGTCACTATCGTTACTCAGAACTCGGATAACCAGCGACGTCCGATCATCAGTTTCTACATCATCATCCATCGCTACCGGTATCTGGCTGTTCACTACTTTCACAGTAACATCCGTAAAATCAGTTCCGCCATTGTTGTCCGTGATGCTATAGTTAATGGTCGCCACACCATAGAACTGATCCTTGGCGGTATAACTCAGCCAGTTATTGACCACATCCACGGATCCGAAGTCTGCCGTGGCATTGGCAATGGTCAGCGCATGACCATCAGCATCGCTGTCATTGGCCAGAACATCAATCATGATATGGCCATTGCGACTGACGGACACGGTATCACCCTGTGCATTCGGGATCGTATTACTGGTTGTTTTCGCGGCAACACCACCCGGATCCACCACGCTGCCGTTGGCGAGGCCATCATCATCGTTCGGACCACCATCCTGAATGGTTAGCTGCACACACCAGTGACCTTCTGTCAGTCCCTGCATCCAGCTGTCATCACCCGGAGGTGGACAGTAACCTGCCTCGCCTTGTGTCGAAGCCAGTGAGTTCTCGGCATCTTCCTCGAAATCGACCCAGCCTTTTATATCTTCCTTATTCCTATACTTACGATATACGGCATTGGCCGGAATCGGGCGACGCTGCGGGAAGACCACGCGATAGCTCTGTCCTGCCTGCGGCAGACCCGTCGCGAAAAAGTCGAAGATCCCGCCGATATTATCCGCGGCTTCATCCTCGCCCAACTGTGTTGTCACCTCCATATCGAGCAATTGGGTTCCGCCAGTTTCATTGCCAGCTACTGTCACCCCTTTGCGCAGGCAAACACCCGGGTCCCCTTCAACCAGATAACTCGACGGATCAGATACTTTTTCCTGAATCACGTTACAATCACTGATTGCATCCTGGTAATCCGGAATACCATCATTATCACTATCTGTATGACCTTCCTGGTTATCAGGGATCAAGTCACCATCGCTGTCTGCATCACCAAGTACTGCCAGAGCTGCTACGACCTCAAGGTACACATCTTCTTTCACTGACAATGGCCCGCTATCCGTCACCGTCAGCTGCAAGTGATAAATCGCCGAGCTGAGCTCTGATGGCGAGAAACTCAGAGTAGATCCCTGCGTCTGACCCGCAATGGCTGCTGCCAGCTTATCATCAGCGGCTACCCAAGCATGGGTATGGGTATCTCCTGCGTTCGGATCAGCTACCGTTGCGATAACAATCACTGCCTGATCGCTGTTTTCCACCTTGCTACGCTGCTCATCACTCTGTTTCACGGTTACGCTCACTTTCGGCGCAACATTCTGCTCATAAATGGTCAGCGTATACTGGTTTTTACTGCCTAGATTCAGGATTGGATCCAGCGCAATAGTAAGGGTTTCAGCTCCTTCTGACTCCTGATCAGAGTTCACCTCCAAGGTAATCTCCCCGACAGTGCCTGTCGAAATGCTCATTTCGCCGCTTTTCAGCGAATGATCTGCGTTATTATCACCAGGCCCAGCACTGCTTCCTGACACGGTGTAAGGGATTGTCACCGGATACGACGGAGCCGGACCATTGAGGTAGACTTTCACAGTATGAGAAGACGTTCCTTCCGCCGTTTTCCCATCTTTTTCGATGCTCACCAACGGGTGAACAATTACCTTCTGACTCGCTTCGGCCACATTTCCTTGTGAGTCTTCCGTCTGCCAATACACGGTATTCACACCGGGACGGAAGAAAGTAGTGTTATCGACCAGAGAAACTGGTAATTGTTTACCGGTACTGTCAAAGGCGACCGCCGTCCCCAGATCCACTTTGGTCGACAAGGCGGTCGCATTCACTTCCACATCATCTGGTGCAGTGATCGTCGGTGCTTCCCGTTTGTCGCTTTTAATGGTCACCGTAGCTTTAGCCGTTGCTTTCCCGTCATTGCCATCAATAACCCCGTATTGCACCGTTACCGTACTGCTCTGCGTGGTAACCAGTAAGATCTTGCCATCTTGAAGGCTAGCCTGCCCTGACGTTGATTTCACCCAATCCAACTGCAGCGTATCTTCGTCGATATCCGTATCATTACTTAGAACATCCAACATATAAGCCGCCTGATCATTGGCTGTCAGAGCAAAACTGTCATCTACAGCAACCGGGGCATCGTTCACCGCAGCAACGTTCAACGTCACGGTATAAGTCACCGATGACGCCTGACCATTACTCACCTGGTACTCAAAAACATCACTACCGTTGTAGTTTGCGGCAGGGGTATAGATCCAGCCATTCGAGGTTGTCACCAACGAACCATGTGAGGGCGCAGAAACCACATTCAGTATCAGGTTATTACTATCCACATCGGACAATACAGGTGTAATGTCAGTACTGGCATCTTCATCCAGATTAATTAGCAAAAACTCCCCAATCGGCAAATCATTGACGTTTTTCACCGTCAGGTTAAAGGCTGGTAATGAGGCGCTTGCCTCCCCGTCAGATACCGAAATCACAATCCCGTGGGTCGTGTCGACATGGCTCTTATCAGGGGTACCACTCAGCACCCCCATCAGCTCATCGAAGCTAGCCCAACTCGGTTTGTTGATAATGCTGAAAGTCAACGACTGGCTATCAACATCTGTCACCTGCGGTTTGTAATAATAGGCGCTATCTTCGTTAACCTCCGTAGCCGGACTGCCGCTGATCACTGGTGCATCGTTGACATTATTGACCGTCAGACTGAAGCCCGGCAGCGAGGCAGTCTCCGTGCCGTCCGACACCGAAATCACAATATTATTGGTAGTACCAACACGAGCATTACCCGGTGTGCCACTCAAAATCCCGGTTACCTCATCAAAGTTAGCCCAATTCGGCTTGTTGGCGATACTGAAGATCAGTGTATCCGCAGTATCATTATCATAACCCACAGGGGCGAAATGATAAGCCGTATCTTCATCCACCGAAGTGTCCGGCGTGCCGCTGATCGCCGGTGCCCCATTGACCCCGGCAATAGTTATCGTAACTGTCGCAGGTAACGAATCCAGCTCACCATCATTGGCAATGTAGGTGAAGCTGTCCTGATCGAAGAAGTTAGCATTCACTTGATAGGTCACTTCATTCCCACTCAACCGAACACTGCCATTTTCTGGTAGCCTCGCAAGTTGATATGTCAGTGACGAGCCTTCCACATCGCTGCCCGCCAGAGTAATGATCAGGGTTTTGTCTTCATCTCCGTTTACCGACAGGCTCTGCACACTAGGCGCGTCATTGATCGGGGTAATCGTCAGCGACACTTCTACCGGTTCGGAGTCAAGCTCGCCGTCATTGACCTTGAACTTGAAGCTATCTGCACCGTTAAAGTGTGTATCCGGAGTATAACTCCAGCTATTTTCACTTGACTGCTCTAGCTTACCGTTGCTAGTGCTTTCGGTAATACTGTATATCAGAGTATCATCTTCAATGTCCGTTCCACTCAAAGAGAGTGTCAATGTCGTATCTTCATCCAACGTCAGAAACTGAACGGTCGCAACTGGTGCATCATTGACCGACGTGACGGTCATGGTCACGGTTGCTTCATTGGAGACCGCGCCTGCGGCATCTTTGACGGTATAAGTGAAGGTATCATCACCGTAATAGTTGGCATTGGCGGTATAGACAATCGTACCTTCCGACGTCACTTGAACCTGGCCATTGGCCGGGGTGTTGACAACCGTCACACTGGTCAGATCAAAACTGTCATTGACGTCGACATCGGTATCGTTACCCAAGACGTTGACTTCAAAAGAGCCTCCTTCCTGCAGCTCAGCCGTATTATCTTCCGCCACTGGCGCATCGTTGATCGGAGTCAGCATTACCGTTACGGTCGCAGGTGCAGACTGCAAATCTTCGCTATCAGTCAAGGTATAAGTAAAGCTGAAAGTACCGTTCTCGTTTGCTCGCGGCGTGATCGTCAGGCTGCCATCGTTCTGAATACTGACTTCCGCTTTAGCATATCTTCCCGCACCATCGCCCTGATTTTCCAAGGTGACCTCATTTTTGCTAAAGCTCTGATCTTCGATATCAGTATCATTCGCCAAAATCGCCAAGATGATTGCCACATCTTCATCAGTAGTCACGCTGTCATTTTCAGCGACCGGGCGGTCGCTCACCGCACCAATATTTACCATCACAGTCGCCGGTTCAGAAACACCGTTTTCGCTATCGGTAATGGTATAGGTAAAAGTATCCGTCCCGACTTCGTTCAAGTTTGGTGTGTACACTAGGGTACCAGCCGTTTGATCAATCGCCACGCTACCCATTGACGGCTCAGTCGCAATCGCTATCTCACCCGTTGGCTTACCATCCTCAACGTCGTTGGCAGCCGCACGCACCGCTATTGCATCAGTGACGTTATCCTCATCAATCGTCGCAGTCTGGTTACTCACGACAGGCAAATCATTGACCGGCGCGATCGTGACCGTTACCGTGGCTTCTGCCGACGTATTCAAGGCCGCATCTTTTACCGTGTAGGTGAAGCTGTCCTGGCCATTCAAATTGGCAGTCGGTGTATAGGTAGCAATACCATTGGCAATTATTACGTTGCCTTTGCCTGGCTGGGTCACCACTCCAGCAGAGGAAGCCACCATATCGTCTTCCGGATCATAGTCATTATCCAACAGCTTGATAATGACTGCTACATCCTCGTTGGTGGCTGCCGTATCATTGACGGTGACAGGTGCATTCGCCACCGCATTCACCGTCAAACTCACTGTGTGGGTTTCAGATCTTGCACTGGATGCGTCAACAAGCTGGAAAGTAAAGCTGTCGCTGTGGTTTTCACTGCCATTATGTTGATAGCTGAAGCTGCCATTTTCACTTAGGTTAAGCTGACCATATTGAGGGCCTGTGACAACGGACACCGTTAAGCTATCGCCACTGTCCGTATCGTCATCCACCGCATTGCTGAGCAGACCATTTGCAGTAGCCACCGTCAGAGTGGCGGCTTCATCCAGGGTAAAGCTGAAGTTTTGCCCAACCGGGGCATCATTGGTATTGACAACTTCGATGTTGAAGCTGTCCAGGGTATCCTCATCCGAGCCATCGGAGACTTTAATTTGAACAGCACTGTAGCTGCCAACCGCAGCATCATCCGGTGTACCGCTGAGCGCACCGGTCGAGGTGTCAAACTCCGCCCAATCCGGTTTGTTTTCAATACTATAGGTATGTGTATCCCCCTGATCCGGATCAGTCAGGGTTGGGGTAAAGCTATAGGCGGCATCCTCATTGACCGTGGTTGCAGGCGCGCCGGACAACTGCGGCGCGACATTATATTTCTTCACGACCGTCGCAGAAATGCTCGTCGCGGTATTGCCCGCTTCATCCGATATCACCACCGACAATGTCAGGGTACCCTCAGCCAACGAGTTGACATCAATACCCGTCACTTGCTCACTCACAGCATCAATAGCTACCGACGAAGAACCAGACACGCTATTGGTACCGTCACTAATTTGATAGGTAAATGAACCGGCACTTTCCAGGCCCGATACGGTAAAGCTGAGCGCAGCCTCGTTATCTCGGTTAATCAGCGCCTGATCGATGACCACGCTGTGCCCACTCGGTGCTTGCGTATCGACCGTCAGCGCCAGCTGGGTCGCCGCGGTATTGGTATTACCTGCCGTATCGGTGAAGGTATCAGCATTGATATCTAACGTCGCATTGGACTCTGAACTTGCCGTCGGGGTGAAGACCAAGCTGTACTGGGTACCGCTGGTGGCCGTAAAGGTCGACAGTTCGCCGCCTGTCACGCTGATATCACTCTGGGCAAAGTCGCTGCTGGCCTCGCTCAGTTCGATGGTGACCGTCGCCGTCTCGCCTGCTTTTAGCTCCGTATCGGAAGCGGTGAAGGTGGTCACCGTGGGCTTGGTTTTATCTAACGTTGCCGTGTCCGTGACCGCCGTCGCGGCATTGCCCGCGCTGTCCGTCACTGTCACCGATAGTGTCAAAGTACCATCCTTAAGGCCGCTCATATCACTGATATTAACGGACTGCTCGGCGCTGGTAATATTGCCTGAGCCGGTGACAGCCGTACCGCCCCCACTGCTATTCAGGAGGGTATAGCTGTAGCTGGTGCCCGTTTCCGCGCTGCTGAAGGTGAAGCTCGCCGAACCGGTTTCCGCGCTGTTGTAGCTGGTGTCGTTCAGCGCCACACTGTGACCACTTGGGGCCGAGGTATCGACCACTTGGGTGCTCTGCGCTGCCGCGCTGTTGCCATTGCCCGCCGCGTCCGTGGCTTTGCTTGCCTCCACATCCACCGTGATGTTAGCCGAGCTGGACGCATCCGGCGTCACCACCAAGGTGTACACGCTGCTGCTCACCGTAGTGAAGGAGCCCTTCGTGCCACCGGACACGCTGATGTCGTTCGCGGTAAAGCCTGTCACGTCTTCGCTAAAGGTAAAGGTGTAGGTCACATCGCCCGTGGCCGTGCCCGTGGTATCGTCGGTGATCGTCACGTTCGGCACCGCAGTATCGACCGCTTGAGTGCTCTGCGCTGCCGCAGTGTTGCCATTGCCCGCCGCGTCCGTGGCTTTGCTTGCCTCCACATCCACCGTGATGTTAGCCGAGCTGGACGCATCCGGCGTCACCACCAAGGTGTACACGCTGCTGCTCACCGTAGTGAAGGTGCCCTTCGTGCCGCCGGACACGCTGATGTCGTCCGCGGTAAAGCCTGTCACGTTTTCGCTAAAGGTAAAGGTGTAGGTCACATCGCCCGTGGCTGTGCCGGTGGTGTCGTCACTAATGGTGACGGTTGGTCCTACCGTATCATTTACCGTGATAACGAAATTATTTTGGAAAGTTGTGCTGGAATCATTGGTTTCAACACATATTTTGTATGTTCCGGCATTCAACGCTGCATTAGTTCGAAGTGAAGTACCATCGATGTTAAATGAACTGTTGTCGTTGTCAGAATCAGCATCACCGCAGTCACCACTGTAGGAGCTCCCGTCGTTTACAAGAAAGTAGGTATGGCTATCACCGCTATCTGCATCCGTCGTTGAAAAGGTGCCGATTGTGACATTTACTCCCGTTAACGTATCGCTGATCTCATTCGTGTCGAGATTAATTCCGGTGGGTGCATTGTTTGATATTGTAGCGGTATCGTATACCATACTCATCATCTGAACACTGGTACCACCATTAAACTGGATTGTGACATAATCGACATTGTCAAAATCAGTTGGCATAGTCAAAGCGTAAGAAGAGCTACCATTTGGTACAACTGGGTTCGCAGTAGCAACTAACAAGTCACCATCATCATACCCACGGATATCGAAATAAAAATCATCGGCTCCAAAATCGTAATCCGTGATAGCCATTGAAACAAAATCAAAGTTATCTGAACTATCTCTTGTAATTATGTAGGTCTGACTGCTATCTGTAAGTTGAATGCTGTTATCCCCTAAAAAACCACGGTGCCTAATTGTTGAAGAGGTCGCTGAAAATGTAAAACCTTCAGTGCTAAACGAGCTGACAGAGCCACTACTTGGTGCAGAATCAAAATCAATGGTGGTTGATAGGCTATATTTGTATTCTGGTATAACAACAGATAAAGGGGGGGAATCAGCGTATTCCAAAATCCAGTCACCACCCAACTCTGCAGATCCAGTAATATCATCCGATGCTGCCACATTGACACCTGTTAATACCGCTAACTTGTCAACGAAAGTTTTTCCGCGTTCAGACTTGGCGACTTCACAACCGTAAATTAACAAGTCCCCCTCAGCGGCTATCGTTTCACTTAGCGCGAAGGTTAGTCCCGGGAATGCATCAAGTGCGGCGCTATTGAGATCAATTCCTCCCAGTTGAATGCTACCAGAGGAGCCATGCGAAAACAGGTGGACACTTTTTAGATTTGTGTATTTACCCAACTCATTCGTTAGACTGCTCAAGTCGTCTTCATCTATAAGTTGAATTACGGAGGTACCCGAAGGGAATGCCGAAACTATCAAGTCAACTTTCTCGATTTTTGCATCAATTATAACGAGCGCCCGCTCTATATCCTCATCAATTTTTACTAGAGTACTGGCTGACGCCGCATAAATGGTGGTGACTGCACTAAAAATAATGAAAGCCTTAATATAATGAAAAGACCTCTCCACCATTATTGATACCGAAATAGACATTTTATTATCCCTGTCTTTATTGTTTTCCAAAAACTTTTCATAGGTACACATAATATCGTGTAAGGTGAAGCACTGAACCTTGCTTGTCACTGCACTTCAATAAAAACTATCAATGTATTTTAAAACAGCTTAATTGATAAAAAGGTATATCAGCTCCTTGGTGGATACACGCCATCTACATTAATGCAATACTTCACCACTTGCTGAGGTGGAATGATAAATACTGGAGCTGGGTCACTAGCACCTGCTGGTGATACTTTAACCTCTGTCGATGCTGCACTTTCAACGCCACCTAGTATAACAGTGCCGACTGAGTTTGAATTATAAATTCCTACCGGACCACTCGATGCTGCGGGCACAGCAAGAACATCACCGCTCATTGGAGTCAGCTGATTAGCGCTATTTGTTGTAACCTTAATTACTGAGGTGACATCTGTTTTAGCGGCTGCATTATGTGAATGAGCAGGCATTTGTTGGGGAAATAAAAATATGCGTTCTTTCCCCCTACGACTCCCGAGCAACGCTGTTTCCAATCCCGGTCCCCTACCATTGCCTATCGCTGAACGCCCTCTAAAATCTGGTAATGCAAATGTAATACGTTCATCCCCACCATATAAACTACCAACTAGAGAAAACAATGCATTGTAATCACTTATCAACAGAGTTTGCCCTTCTGCAGGAAGGTATCCCGTCGGGCAAAAGGTAGCAGCCGTAGTACAAATTGAGCCCATATATGCATCTGCACTACATGCATTGGCATTCGAATTAAATGCCAATGCAGAAAACACAACTGAACCGACAAAAACTGACTTTAAACGCTTATTCATATACTAGTTCCTTAAATAATCAACCAATATTTCAACACACTAAAGTGCAACATCTATTACATCATTTCTATATTTAGTGCAGACCTACTTCCACATTTAAAGGTTTAAAACAGCCCCCAAAAACACCAGAAATACTTTACAACCGCCAAGTAATGTCAATAACTATATTTAAGGTTATTTCACATATACCTAGCCAATAAAAGATCCATTCACAATTACTTAATTGACTTTGTTATCACTAGCCTACAGAAATAACGCACTGCGAAGTATTACACTTTATTACACGGTCAGGGTGAGATAATGAACGTTTTTTAGTCAATTTAAGGATCGATTTGACGATCACATTTCGTTGTGACCATATACTCCCTTTTTAGGGAGAGCATCATGCATATTGATCACTTTAAAGAGCATTTCCACACAGTCACTGAACAACGCCAAAGGGTGGTTCGATATTCGTGAATATATTCTTGGCCATCATGACTGGTTTAAACACAATAGCTTGTTTTAAAATGAAATTCCTGCTGACGATACCATTGCACGTATCATACCTACTATAGAGCCTAAGCAGTTTCAAGAATGCTTTATTAACTGGATGTCTTCAATTCATACACTAACGAAAGGTCAGTGATTGCTATTGATGGTAAAACACTTCGAGGCTCCTACAATCGTGAAGATAGAGCCAGTACCATCCATATGATCTGCGCCTACGCTTCCTCAAATAAACTCGTGCTAGGACAGTTAAAGACCGAACAAAAAAGTAATGAAATTACGGCGATACCTGAACTGATAAAGATGCTCGACATAAAGGGAGCCTTGGTAACTATCGATGTAATGGCATGTCAGACCAAGATAGCAAAAGTCATGGACGTATCGAATCACGTCAATGTTATGTATTTGGTAGTAACAAGCTTGAAAGTGACTTCAGTCGTTGGGCTAAACTAAAAAGCATAGTGATGGTTGAAAATTTTCGTTTTGAGAAAGGAAAGAAACTCGATTTAGAGTACCGTTATTACATTAGCTCAAAAGAACTGACCGCAGAGCAGGCTGCGAATGCGGTTAGAGAGCATTGGGGTATTGAATCCATGCATTGGGTACTTGATGTCAGTATGAATGAAGATGCGTGTCAGATTTATAAAGCTCATGGCGCAGAAACCAAACACTGTATAAAGTGGGTTGACCGTTTATTGAGAAACTGTCATTTACACCACGACAGGCTAGATATTTACCGTTGGCACTGCCACCAAAGTATGCTGGGTTAACCCAAATGGGACCTTTAATTAGTTTCAAGGACAACTCTATCCCAACCAAAGGCTACTTCCAAAAACACTATCAACGCTTAGTTAAGATAAAAGACCAATACAATTTCCAGCAAAAAAAGTGACGATGCCGAGAAGAATAAATCTAGATTTAATCCCTAGCTCTCAAAAAACTATTTTCTAATCGAAACGCGCATTATGCATTGAAAATGTGACGGCCTACTAACATACCGCGCTTATACCAACTGGACATAATAAACACTAAACTAAGTTAAAAATATGGGCTTTTTCTGAGCAAAACACACAAGCTCAGCATAGCCCAAAGCACTTTCTGCTCTGGTGTTCTACGACCTAAGAAAGCGTACGAAACGGCGTTAAAATAGTAATCAAATCAAATCAAATCAAATCAAATCAAATCAAATCAAATCAAATCAAATCAAATCAAATACATTATTAACACTTCATCACAAAACCGCTAGTGCTAATGCATATGTTTATGTACTATTCATTATTGTTAGCTATAACTCAGTCAAAGCTGTAGTAATACTAGGGTAAGAGCGTGAATTGAAATTTTGTTGAGAATGTAATTCTTTGTCAATTTTTAAAGTTATTATTAAGTAAAATTTAATTGGATCAACTCTATTGAGCTCGTTACTTATGCAAAACGTCAGGTTAATATTTTAATGAACAAAAATTAGCCATTCACGCTCTCGCCCTGGTAGTAATACAAAATTAAAGATAAACGAATCAGTGGCTTTCAAGAGTAATATAATGAATCAAGCACAAGAAATAGTTAGCACTATTGAAGCTCGCTTTTGTTCTAAAAACTACACCATCATAGAAAAGATTGGTGAAGGCGGTTTCGGGCAGGTCTATAAAGCAAGGCACGTAAGCACTCAAAAACTTGTCGCGATCAAGTTTCTAAGATTGAATGAAGCTGAATCAGATCAAAAAAGGCAGAGGAGTATCGCTCGCTTCAATAGAGAGTGTGATCTGGTGCGTCGCCTCAACCACCCGAACATAGTTTCTCTGATTGATAAAGATCAGCAAGAGGATGGACTGCTATATGCAGTTTACGAATATGTCGATGGTGAGACACTAAAGGACCATTTAGAATCTCAAGGTCCGCTACTACCAACAGACGCTGCAGAAATCATGGCCAGCATCCTTGATGCTCTAGCTCATGCCCATGAACTAGGTATTGTTCACAGAGATATTAAGCCAGCCAACATTATGCTCTTTAAGGTTGGTGCTAAGCAGCATGTCAAAATCCTAGACTTTGGTATCAGCACACTTAAAAGCGACGCCAAACAAACGGACTTTCAAACGCTTACCTTAAGTGATGAAACACTCGGCACTCCCAAGTATAGTGCCCCAGAACAGCTACGAGGAGAACCATCGTTACCCCAAACTGACATTTATGTTTGGGGGCTGGTTTTTCTCGAATGTTTAACTGGTGTCTCTACAATTAAAGGCAATAGCGCTGCAACGATTTTTTACCAACAACTCAGTTCTACCAATGTTCCTCTCGGCATCCTAGCTGGGCACCATTCAGCATCGTTTTTTAGGCGTGTATTGCATAAAAAAGCCCTTGAACGCCCGGGGAATACCGTCGACTTATATAACGAATTTCAAAAACTCAACTTCTCCGACCTCGTCTCCTCCGCTCCCAAACTAAACAATGAGGCTGACGATCATTCGACAGAAATTCTCGCGACTCAAACGGGGACATACTCATCAACTTATTCTCGGTTTATTGAACGAAAACAAATATCTGCACTATGTGTCATTTTGTCAGAACCAGAGGACACGACTGATTATGTTACCTATGATAAGCAAGACATCATTGAAATGCTTTTGGCTGACCAACATCACCAATGTGTAGACATTGCATTGCGTTACGGAGCCAGTCAAGTTGGTACAATTGGCGATACCACTCTTTTCTATTTTGGTTACCCTGTCGTGAGTGACAATGACAGCCGCCTCTGTGCTAGGGCTGCACTCGACATCTGGAATAACTTAAACAGTAAACAAGAGCAACTGTTTGAAAAACACGGAGTGAATCTAGAACTAAGAATTGGGCTCACAAAAGGAATGATACGAAGCATGAGCGGAAACCTTCCTGAAGGAAGAGTAGCAACAGATGCCATGTTTTTAGCTAGAAATGCGAAGCCAGGCGAGATCGTTTGCTCTGCCCAGTTTCAAGGCATGCTCAGCGGCCAACTTGTGTTCGAACCACAAAAATATGATTCAACCCCTTCGTCGCTGCAAAAGTATTTTCTCAAAGGCGAACGGCTCTCCGAATCTTTCGGTTTTTTGCGTAGTGTCAAATCCCATGGAGCAATGTTTGGTCGACAAGATGTCTTCGAAGAACTGTCATTACTAGATAACCGTAGCTGCACCACTCCTCTCTTCCACCTATACGGTGATGCTGGTATCGGTAAATCTCGTCTCCTGTTGAGGCTAAAAGAGAACTACAAAAATACAAGTGTAGTGACACTCCAGTGCTTACCTGAATATAAAACAAACGCCTTATACCCAATTTTAAATCTAATCACCGTTTATTTTGAGCTCAATAGTCACGAAGCTGATCGCCACTTAACTCAGGCGATGAGTTCTCTATCAGCGTCTTTGGTTGAAAGAGAAAACTGCACTGCTATTTTATGGGCATGGCTTCAGCCCTACTCCCGTCTCAGTGCCTACAGTGAAAAGCTGATAAACCACTCTCATGATAACCTATCTCTGAATGAACAGAAAACGCTGTTATTTATTGCAATATCACATCTATTCTGTTTAGTCAGTAGTGAAAAGCAAAGTGATACCGACAGAGCATCTACGCTCTTTGTGTGTGAAGATCTGCACTGGTCTGATGCTACAACAGTCGAGTTTATTCGTTATTTCGTGGCCTCTAGTTGGTTAACAGAACATCACATTCGCTGGCTGAATAGTTCGCGTAATCCACTCCCTGACGCGCTCGTCGAGTCGAATTACTCAGCAATCAAACTAACTTCCCTTACAGAGTCCGATTGTCACTGCTTCATTCGATATTTGCTCGATAGCCAACACGTGAGCAAACAAGCCGAAAACTTACTCACCGAACGAAGCGATGGTAACCCTCTATTTCTTGAAGAATTAGTCACTTACGCTCAAAGAAATGAGCTAATAAAAAAAGTAAATGGTCAGCTGGACTTTGTCGTCGCGGAGCCAGAGTCACGGGTGCCCGAGAATCTAAGAGAGTTATTACAGCAAAAACTGGATGGGCTTGTGTTCGCTAAAGACACGGCTCAACTCGCTGCTGCAATTGGTAGAGCTTTTAGTGAGCCGTTGATTTATGCAGCGTCTGACAAAGATGCAAACCAACTACAATCTGATTTAGAAGAACTCCAGAGAGCTAATTTAATCTACATTCAGCGCAATGTAGATGGCAACCAATATCAATTCAAGCACGCACTAGTTCGTGATGCCGTTTATGAAAGCACAGCAATACAACCAACAATCCATAGCCACATTGCAAGTGCCATGGAGCAGAATTTCAAGACTGGGAAATACTCTGCGGTCATGGTTGCAGATCAATGGGCAAAAGCTCAGCAACCGAGTCTTGCGGTACCGTACTATTTACAAGCAGGAGAACAATCTTCCCACTCATCTATCGTGGAAGATGCAATTACCTACTATGAAAAAGCGCTCGCTTTATCTAGTGAGGATGTTTCTGAGAAAATTTCAAAGAGAACAAAAATACAAGCTCTTATTGGTTTAAGTGATAACTTGGTACGACTGGCCAAACATACCCAAGCTCGCCAACATTACCTTGCTGCTATTGAGGAAAGCAGTGATGAAGACAACTTACTAAAAGCAAATTTGTACCTAAATTATGGTAAGTCTCTCGAAACTCACCACTTGCATGAACAGGCTATAGAAGCCTATTTAACTGCCGAGTCTTTATTAAATGCTAACATGTTAACCGATAAAAACTGGCATCAAATGTGGTTGTCAGTGCAAATGGCAAAACTCTATGTCTTTTATTGGCGCAATCAGTTACAAGATATGCTCAGCGTCATAAACCTCATTGAAGAAAACGTAGTCAACTTCGACAATCCTACTGCTAAAGCGAAGTTCTATGATGCCAAATTGCAGTATGAGTTACGTCACACTCGCTATGCCTTAACGAAACAACATGTGGAATTGGCAAAAAGTGCCTTTATCGCTTCTCAGGAAACAGATGACTATCCGCTGCAAAATAACTGTCTGTTTACTTTAGGGTTTACTTGCTTATTTAGCCAGCAATACACGGACGCTCAACAGTACTTAATACAAGCACTAAATAATGCAACTGAACACGCGGATACTACCCTGAAGACGCGCTGTTTAGCTTACCTTACCGTACTATTTCGACTCCAAGGGAATAGAATGGAGACTCATCAATACTTAGGTCAGGCGAAAGAGTTTGCTCAGAATTCAGATATGAATGACTATATTGCGATAGCTAATGCCAACGAAGCGTGGCTCGCTTACAAGGATGGGGACTATAAACACGGGCTGACACTAATAGAACAATGCAACCATATTTGGAAAGCATTATCGAATGAATTTCCATTTCCTCTACAATGGTTGGCCTTACTTATTGAGCTCGAATTTATCGCCAGTTCAGCGTCTTTTATTACCCAAGATGTCACCAACTATCGTGTCATTAATATAATCAAAATCATACTTGATTCGAGCCAACATGTACTACCGGAGTCAATTATTAGCCCATTAAAGGAGGCCATCAAAAATAGAAGCATCATAGGCAAACCAGACTACTGCCAGCAGTCTGTATTGCTGGCATTAAATCACGCAAAAAAGCTAGGCTATCTATAAATAAGGACAAATTATGGAAAAAAAATCTTTAGAAGAGCTGAAAAATGAGTTGAGCCCATACATTGATGATAATGGAAATCTTACTCTTCGCTCACAAGATATCTATGTGATAAGAAAAGATGGAAAACGAGCAACCCTAATAAACCACGAAGACTATACCGCCAAACATATTAAGCGAATTGAATGGTGCTATAGTGAAATGAATTACCATTTTTTCTTTGGTTCTCAGTATCAGGGACAGAAATTACAACAAATTAATATCATTGGCCCAGCACTTACCAAAATCGTTCCTTGGAACTTAGAAAAGGCTCAGTGCCCGGCAGGAATTGAGCACGACGACTTAAAACCTGGCTATTTACTTGATTTGCGTATTCTGCAACTAAACAGGCTACGTGCTCCGCTACGTGAAGATTCTCAACCTTCATTTGTTCTGGACACTCCAATCGGTCACTTAGAGCCTAAATCAGACCAGCCAATAGTGAAATTTGCCAATGACCACATACCACCTTCAGCTCTAGAGCAACTCAAAGAGGCTGTTGGCGAGAACCTCTACATTGTATCCTACATCAACCCTTTGATGGTAAGAGACGATAACAAATTTTACCCTTACCATATACACTATCTCAGTACAAATGACCTTGATCGCTTAGACGCTTTAAATCTCGAGGTTGAAAATCAACAAAACCTAAACGAATTGCAGCAGGCCATCTCAGAGATGAAGGCCACAATTCACAATCATCGAAATGATCTCATACCGTACTTGGAGACTATAAAAAAGCAGAGTAACACACTCACAGCACAGTCTTTGGCTCGCTATTATCGCAATGCTGGCGTCCAAGTCGGTGCCGTTAACCCTAAAGATGTTCAAGAAGAAAGTCTTCTTGTTGGTACAGTCTGTACGGTAGCCAACCTCCAAAGTTTCCTTAAATAAGCAATAGAACAAATAGCCAAGCTTTTGCTTGGCTCTTACCGCTAATAGTCCAAGGATATTTAATGGTCTCAAAAATACATCAAAAGGGAACCCACCGTTCGCGTTCTCCACAATCTACTTTTGACAAAATTTCCCCATTCATAAAAGAAATGGGGATCACCCGTATTGCGAATATTACAGGGCTAGACCATATAGGAATCCCAGTAGTCACTGTTTGTCGTCCAGAGTCTTGCGCGATATCTGTAGCTCAAGGAAAGGGGCTTGATCTCATTTCCGCAAAAGTGTCGGGGGTAATGGAAGCGATAGAAACCTACCACGCAGAGCACATTGATTTACCTCTGAAGTTAGCAAGCTATAACCAAATGTCGTCAAAACATAATGTTGTCGATGTCACTGGCTTACCTAAAATGACTTTCAGTACTTTCTCTGAGCACAGTCAGCGCCTCTGGATTGAAGGTAATGAACTTTTCACCAACACGCCTATCTACATTCCATATGATGTAATTCACTGTAATTACACACTTCCACTTCCAACGGGAAGCGGAACTTTTGTAATGAGCTCAAATGGACTTGCGTCTGGAAATAGCACAGAGGAAGCAATCGTGCATGGGCTTTGTGAAATCATAGAACGGGATGCAATGGCCTTGTGGAGAGTAGAAAAAGTGTATTTAAACCAACAAGACACTCGCCTCCTCAAACTTGATACTATCGATGACTTAGATTGCCTCTCGGTGATAAGAAAATACCAAGCAGCTGATATTAATGTCCAAGTTTGGGATATCACGTCGGATATAGGGTTACCAAGCTTCTACTGCAGAATTGCACCAAAAAGTAATACATCTGGGCCCCACTACCCGTCTGCAGGCTCAGGCACTCATCCTTGCAAAAGTATTGCGTTATTAAGAGCACTCACCGAAGCTGCTCAAACCCGCTTAACCATGATATCAGGTTCAAGGGATGATATTGAAGCAAACGACTACAATACTTCGACCTCACAAAACAGAAATATCGACTCACCCTCAACTCACGGCTCAAGAAGCTTTCAAGATATCCTTAGCTGGAACTTTGAACACTTTGAGCACGACATTGATCTTATTCTGCGCAAACTAAATAACGTAGAGTTAAAACAAGTCGGTGTTGTAAACCTAACAAAAGATGATTATCAAATTCCTGTTGTTAGGGTTGTTGTTCCTGGCCTGGAGGGTATTGATGATTCACCAGGATATATTAGGGGCCAACGTGCACGTAAAATCAAAGATTTGCTGACTCAAGGAGAGGAAAGATGAGAACTATCATATTCTCAGGACCAACCCTTACCGCAGATAAGATTTCAACCATTATTCAAGCGGATTGCCGCCCACCAGCGAAGCAAGGTGACATATATTTAGCCACGCATGATAAGCCTGATAGTATTGTTTTGATTGATGGCTATTTTGAGAGTGTTCCAGCTGTTTGGCACAAAGAAATACTGTACGCCATTTCTCTGGGAATAAACGTATACGGCTGTTCCAGTATGGGCGCGTTAAGAGCCGCGGAGTTATCAAGCCTTGGTATGAAAGGTTTTGGCTTTGTCTTTGAACAATTTCACTCTGAACATTTAGAAGATGACGATGAAGTAGCGTTAGTTCATGGCCCAGCAGAACTCGGCTATCCTAGCCTATCTACACCTATGATCAATATTAGATCAACGCTAGATGCAGCTGTTAGTCACCACATTATTAACGCCAATGAGTCAGCTCAACTAGTGCTTGCTTTGAAAGTTATCCACTACCCCAAACGTTCCTTTGACATTCTCAAACAGTACGTTAACAAGCTAATAGACAAAGCAAAATCACAACCTCTATGTGACTTTATCGACAACCACCCTATTGATATCAAACAACAAGATGCTTTATTACTACTTCAATTTTTAGCAACTTCAATCCTTGATGAAAAGGCTCCTGATAAAAATAGAAGCCACTTTGCCCAAACAGACTCTTGGAAAAGGCTTGTATCGCAATTAGATCAGCAACGCAAACTTGAAATGAATTCGGTAACAATAGAAGAGTTAGATAGAGAACTCAAACTTGAAAATCGTTACTGGGAATATAAACAACAAGCTGTAGCCAGAAAAGCCGCATTGCGTTCTGCAGCATATCATCGACCTGATATTAGTAACCTGCAGAAGAGTGCACTTTTAGAGCTTGCTCTTCATCAGTCTGCGCTCGATAAGCAAGAACTAGACTTTACTAAACTATCTCATTGGGCTGACTCTCAAAAAATTAGTTCCTATGAATTCGAAAGCTTAGTGAAAACTCAATCTCTATTGGCTTGGTTAGACAGCTGTGACCACCAAACAGCCAGTGAGATGATAGATATATTGAAGCTCACAAGCCAGTTCACTGATTACCAAAGAAAGATTGAGTTCAAGCGCGATCATCAACCACTACCACTTTCCGATTTAGATCTAACTGAGCAGGAGTTGTGGGATTGGTATATAGCTCGAAAACAAAACACAATCACAACAAAAGATCCAAACGATTTATACCTAATACTTGGCTTTCAGTCCCGACAAGAGCTGATAGAAGCCATAACGCAAGATTATCATTACTACCTACAAAAAGGAGCAAAATAATGACTAAAAACCTATCACTAAACCTAATCGCAGCATTGGAAATCAAGCGTGTAAATGAGCAGAAATTCAAAGAGGTGGCGAATCTTGTCTTCCCACCTATAGCTCATGAAACAGGCTGGAAATTAACCTCTCTATGGATAATCCCTGAAGAAAATTCATCATCAGTGAAAGTTCAAAACCAATGGCAAACAAATACTAAGTCAACGGCTGTTGCAGAGTCTGAACTAAATAGAGCAATGAAGACACTTACTGAAACGCTTCCAAATTATCAAAGTAATCTCGAAATGTTAGATACACTTATAGACCAAGAATCCATTTATTATGCAACTAGTTACACCAATTAATATAGAGAGAAACAAACATGGCTTTTCTAACTAATCAAAAATATGCAAGCCCAGTTTACCTCAAAGCTTTCCACCAGTTCGGGCGCCTATTCTCTTCCGTAGATACGACAATTGCACTTCCGGATGTGTCGAGAATTCATGCTGTAATTGAATACCAAAAGCATTGGTATATAAGAGACCTAAGTAAGAATGGACTACGAGTAAATGGTAAGTTGATTAAGGCAAACCACCCACATTTGCTTCATCTCAACGATCAAATTAGCTTCTCCAGTGCGCAATGTGCTCCTTTCATTATTGAAAACTTAGAGCCTCCAAAGGACATCTTACTACCTACGAGCCAAGAGTGTGGCTACTATAATGGCGCTAAGCCAATTTATCTTGAGCACTATCACTTTTTGCCCGATGAATCTTCCCCTGAGCTTGTGATCTTTTACGACCAAGAATCTCAACAATGGCAATGTGAACATTTTGAAAACAGTGTACAAAGCATCTTACATGATGGGGAACAACTTAAGTTCTCAAATCAGACATGGAAGTTGTTTAAATGTGAACCCCCTGAAAATATGGACACCTTGTGCCTGACAGCACAGGATAAAAGTGACCTTTGCTATATCTTTAACATTAGCCAAGACGAGGAACTTACCGAATTAATGATTCAAAGTGCAAACCAATCCATTGATTGTCAGACTCGAAGCCACCATTACTTAACCGCAATTCTCGCGCGCTACAAGGCTGAAGATATAAAGCAGAATGTACCAGAGCCTTTACAAGGCTGGCGTTCAATTGAACAGCTGACGAAAGATCTAGGATTAGCCGAAACACACATTAATATACAAATACATCGTGCTCGTAAGCAGCTTTCAGAGTTGCAAAAAACAACAGGCATTATGGTTCCAGACCTTATAGAAAGAAAACGTGGACGCATAAGACTTGCTGTAAATGACTATCAGATAATCAAAGGAAGCCACTTAGAGATAGATACCAGAGGCTTAGCGGCTTAACTCAATCTTACTTGAAGTGGCCAGCGATAATTGGCCACTCCTGTATGGTGCTGATATAACGCAAAGCGAGCGAAGATCTAGTGAGTAAGTGCAATATCAACGTTAGCGTTAATGATTAACGTTACATTGTTATTATTGATACTGCCTTTTTTGTTGTTGTAGTAATCCAGCATGATTACGCCAAACTTCTTTTTCCCAGAATACTCTGAAAGATAAGACGCCAAATAAGGATTCATGGCCGGGTCCACACGCCCAAATCCCCCTCCCCATGCATACTGGTATGGAGTATGTGGTACCCCTTGGGAGATACTATTGTAAGTGATATAAATAACACCATCATCAGGGTTGTTTATTGAAGACTCTATATTTTTTACAACGAGTTTAGCTTTTTTCTTTGTATTATGTTCTTTGTAGTTATCTTCTATCTTAAACTTCACACCTTCAGGTGTTTTCAAAGTAAATGTTGCATTTGTTTTCCATCCGGTAGATAAATCAACGCCCCTGCTTCCTGGAAACCTTCGGAATAAAATGATTTTTCCTCTGAGTTCTGCTAACTTAGGGGGCACAGGTTCCAAATTAAATAAATCCTTATACTCAGTTTCATTCAGATAAACATCGAAATCTTTCTGAATATTCTTTCCGTCCCCAGAAGCGGTATCGATTAACATAATGATAGTTTCTGTGGGGTTTATCTTCAAAAAATCAGCACAAATTGTGAGAACTTCTCCAAAAGAAGTATCACAATTTATAATGCCATGATAGATCTGAAGAGGGTCATGATTTCGCCCACTTTTATGCTTAACGCGAATATCTAAAAAACGGATACCATCACGTAATTGAGTCATGATCCCGAAGTTCTGGGTGTGCGCGGCCCCTTTACCTGTCTTCCAGGTACCAGAATCATGTGTACCAGGAATAGAAATCTTATCGAGTGTAAGGTTATCATCAAGGTTACTCATCCAGTTTTCAGTTTTCATAATTTTCCTCAGGTATCAAAGATACAGCAAATTTAAAACCAGACGCTTAAGTACCTAAAAAGATAACTAAGCGCCTTTAATATGGTTAAAGTATGAGATGTAAAACGTTGAAGTTAGTAAAAGCGAAATGAGCAGCTAACGTCAGCAGAGTATCCCTAGCCCAACCCCCTGAACAGCCGATTGACGGTGTGTTTCTTTGGCTTTTCTTTTGATACCGATAGCAACTAATGGGCTCATTTCTCCAGATGTAATCGCCATACTTAACTTGGTTCCGTCAGGAGTTAATTCGTTATCCTGTTCTAATAAAGTCGTGGATTGGTTAGGCCATTTCATATCAAATCCCGATTGGTAGCCAACCTTATAGAGAGCCGAGTTATTAGAATGATGAGAATAAGAAAGAACAACCTGTTGGCCTAATACACATACAGAAGGGAAGCGCCCATAAGCTACGTTTTCTTTGTCATCCTTTTCTTTAAATTTAATTTTCTGACTATCGGTGATATATCCAACCTTTATAAATATTCTAGGATTAGCTTTTTTACACCGCTGCCCGATAGCCCAAACAATCGAGCCCTGATAACAACAAACGTTAACATCGAGCTGTCCGGAATCAGGGGTGCCTTCAAACATCCCATAAGGATATTTCTCAACAGCCTCTGACTCGATTTGAGCAGACTCTAGATTAATGTGGTAACAATGTGCCTCTTGATTAAATAAGCCTGAATTAGAATCAATTGAGCCATGACTACTACAACCAAGGATAATATGATTAGGGCTAGAGAACGAAATACTTGGGTTTATACCTTTTATTTTGTTTTCTTTAATCTCGAGAGGTTCCAGTTCTTCACCAGTTTTTCCTTTCCATAACAAGATTTTATTGCCATCATCTGCTGCTACAACCACCACCTCATTGTTGATTGCAGTTGTAAAGTTGTTCAATTTCTGGTCACCATAAGTTTTGATAAACAACTTTCTAGGTTCAGATTCAACTTTACAATCCACCGTTGGAGGTAATAGTTCCCCTGCAATATATTTACCAGATTGAATAGACCCTGATCCTGGATAAAACTCTAACTGCCAAGAGTTGGATTTTTTCTCTACTGAATTGAACCAGTGAAATTGATTGACCATACCTGCTGCTTGATTGGCGACCATCTGGTAATCATCAGTGAATTTAACGTCAGCAACTTCGTTATTATCAAAAGCGATAACCTTTGAGCACTCTAATTCTTGATAACAATAATCAACGATAGCATTATTGAGATTTTTCCGAATATCATTTCTATCTTGCACGGTAAAAGAGCTATTAAAATACTGGTCTGACAAGAGTAAGTCACTGATTGGAAGCAAACAAATACTAATCGGCAGAGGATTTTCACCTACGGTTTTAAAAAAATCGATAATATTATTTTCAAGAGTACCACCTATACATGAACGTTTTTTTCTTTCATGTTCTGTCATCTTGTAATATTTCTGTGTGTTTTCGTTTTCAAAACTCAATTTCCCATCGATTTCCACACCTTCAATAACAGCTTTCGAGTTATCAGCTATATCGATTTTTTCCTTAATTAACTTTTCTCGAGTTTCTTTACTAATGATGGTCTCTTGATATATCTTACCGCCAAAAACAACTTTCTGGGTATAGTGGGTACCAAATCTTTTTATAAATTTATAGTAAGGGTCCTCGTTTAGTTCATTTCCGTTTTGTGGTTTATGCCATGTACGAGGCAATTTTGTTAAATCTTCCACAAAAAGGTTAGAAAGCTTTAATTCGGGGTCTTCCTTAGAGTCTTCAAGTGATAGCGAATACTCTTTTTGTATCCCATATGCTAAAACATAAGTTTCATCTTTTTCAGTGAGAGATTTATTGGATTTTGAGTAGCTTTGACTTAAACCAAAGGAAAATAGCCCCGGCACACCAACGCTAAATCCTCCGCTTTGCTGGAAGTTTTTGGTGTACTCTTCCATCGTATTAATAACCAAACTGTCCTTCATTACATACCCAGTATGAATCGGATCATAGGTACATCCTTTAGGTATTTTAAAGCCTCCTTGCTCTTTGAATTCGCCTTCATCTAAGGCAAAAATAGGCTCTGACCGTGGCGATAAGGTAACGGGATCTAGCTTATAAGCATTAATCCCTTTACCTAAAGCAATATAATTTGGTAATAATCCGGCAACACTCTTCGACTCTGGAACACCGAGTACTAAGCTCATAGTAATTTATTCCTTTAGTATTATGATAAGTTTCAATAGTACGGCGAACGTCTAGATTGAAGAGATAGTAACCTTACATTGGCTTAAAGTCGGTTGAGCATCCATATCTGACATGCTTGCGGTATAGGGACTGCCTTCACTCAACTTGGGAGTGCAAGTTGATGTGCCATGGCCATAGGGTTTAGACCACTTTATAGTCAATTGACTTGTGCCGTTTTTATATACCACACTACCTTCAGTACCATAAGAAGTACCAGTCCCTTTTTGAGAGGAGATCTTACTAGTACCTGGTTCAAACGATTTTTGTGGGTTATTCGAAGACCATTTCCCATGTTTAAAGTCACTACTTTCATAATGCCAAGTCTCAGATGTTTCATTATTTACGGTGATGACCATTTTTTTATTTTGCATTATATATCCTCTTTTGACAAAATATTACTAACTAATGGGGACACGCAAATAATAAAACAGCAAGCATGGGAAATATATTACATACTATTACACAAACAAGATGGTTGATTATGCTATGAATAATCATCTCAAGTTCGCCCTGTTTTAATACAAGAATGCACTCACAAGCAAAGCTTGCATCATTGAACAATGAAATGAAGGAAGAGCTTGAAATAGCTTTTTGGAATGCAAGATCGCGTAACCAAAATGTGCAGTAGAGACTGAATAGAACTGATCAGTTAATTTTCCGGATTGGTATTATACCAATTCCATTAAATTTATGATCTAATATAGACTCTGAAAGGAGTCCTTATGAAGCATGATTTCCCGAGTCTGATTAATTCCACATCCAATGCTCGACTTAGAATGCATTATTTATCCGTTTCTCATTTTGTTGACGGTAAAAGTCGCACTCAAATAGCTAAGTACCTTAAAGTTAGCAGAGTAAGCGTCAATAAATGGGTCAAAACATATCTCAACAATGGACTTCAAGAGAAACCACATTCTGGTAGACCTCATCGCCTAACAGACGAGCAAGAATCACAACTCAAAGAATATGTTATCGAACATGCCGTAAATGAGAGTGGCGGTCGTCTTCAAGCAAGAGACATTCCGCTCTATATAGAAAGCAACTTCAATGCATCATATAAAAAGTCGGCGCTCTATCAGTTATTACATGACATAGGTTTGAGTTGGATTACTACTCGTTCCAAACATCCTAAGCAGTCAGTTGAAGCTCAA